>Ga0307991_1001223_pt1 | contig 18188 bp, 14 predicted proteins | sample EllFjometagen131_FD_203146 | JGI IMG/M metagenome (GOLD analysis project Ga0307991, IMG submission 203146) | Marine microbial communities from Ellis Fjord, Antarctic Ocean - #131 | ecosystem: Environmental > Aquatic > Marine > Unclassified | place: Southern Ocean | collected 2014-10-08 | reverse complement strand
ACCTGTTCCATCAGCAGGGCAAAGGATATGGTTCCGGGGTTCGGCACAGAGGCACAGGAGCCTTCCACCAGGTTCATCCGGATAGGCCCAGACGTGGCCATATGAACCAGAACATCAGGAGCGGGGGTGAGCCTGAGATCCGCTTGGCCCGTCTGCGAAGCCGCAAGGATTTTGATGTAATCGTAGGCTTCCTGGGGAACATTCCTGGCCTGGATCCAGTCTTCGAAGGACATGTGCCTCGTCTGGCCGATATCGTCCATGGTCATGGTGGCCATGTCGCGCAGGGCCCGCATGGTGGCCTTGAAGCCCTCCGGGCTCATCCACGGATAGGCCTCACCCTTGCCGACTTGATAGGCCTTGTTGCCTTTCTTGGCATCCACAAAGGCGAACCCGACATTGCAGGGCATTTCCACCGGCTTGCCCAGATAGTCCATCAGGTTGCGGATCTTGCCCTTGCTTCCCCAGAACAGTCCGTGTCCCGTATCCAGAGTCGTGCCGTCGAAGATACCCTTCTTGAAACAGGTCTCCAAGTCGGGGGTACACTTCGGCATCCAGGCCCCGATCATGGCCAGTGAGCGTTTGAAGCCGTTGGCATCCAGTTCCACGTCATCGATATATACCTTATCACCCTTACCAACCCAGGATGCCAGTCGTCCACCGATAAAAGGGGCCTTCTCTAAAACCAGCACCTTCTGGTTAAAATCCTTGGCCAGTATGCATGCCGTACCTAAACCGGCAACGCCGGACCCGATCACCACTACATCATGTTTTTCAGCCATAATAAGATACCTCCTTAGCTTTTTCTTGAACAATATTTTTTAATTTTGCGTTTTTTATTTTCAACAAATCACCCGTATACTTCAGCAAACTGATAATCTGGCCGAGACTTACAGCGAGCCACCGCCATCCGCCACCAGAATCTGACCGGTCATATAGGATGACGCTTCAGATGCCAGGAAGAGTACGATTCTTCCCATCTCCTCGGGTTCGGATATCCGGCGCAGAGGTGTATGTACCATCTCCTGTTGCATGAGTTCATCATTGGTCCACAACGCCTGGGAAAATCGGGTCTTCACCACACCGGGCGCCAGAGCGTTCACACGGATACCGTATTCGCCGAGTTCCTTGGCCATTGATCGCGTAAGCATGCCAATGCCTGCCTTGGAGATGCAGTACAGGCCGAGACCTACATCCGGGAACTGCCCGCCCACAGAGGAAATATTGACAATGTTACCTGAGCCCTGCTCCTTCATGACCTTGCCCACGAGCATGCACATAAGAGTGTATCCCTTGAGATTGGTGTTTATGATCTGATCATACATCTTTTCTTCCATGTCCACGAGCAGACCCATTCCGGGGTTGGTTGCGGCATTGTTAACCAATATGTCGATACGGCCAAACTCCTTCATAACGGTATCCACAAGATTCTGGATCTCCTCTGCCTTGCGGGTATGCGCGGACACTGCCAAGGCCTTACGCCCCATCCCGCGGATTTCATCGGCCACCTTTTCCAAGTCAGGTAGTTTGCGGCTTGCCACAACCACATCCGCACCCGCATCCGCCAATGCCAGAGCAATGGCCTTACCGATCCCGCGACTTCCTCCGGTTACTAATGCTACTTTGCCTTCTAGAGATAAATAAGAAGTATCCATATCAGCTCTCCTTAACGTTTTTTATGGTAATCACTACGGTTACCATTTGTTTACAACATTAACTTATATTAACCCCCATCATTTGTCAAACACTTTACCGTAATTTTATTTTTTTCCATTCCCGGTATATAAAACAATGCTGAGCAATATAAATCCTCTTCGTTTCCACAGTACCATTCTCTCTGGATTTCATCTCTAATAATTGAGGGAAGTTTACAGTCAAAGCGAAAAGCATCTGTATTTACAGCAAAACCATTAATCAAGGACCCCGTACAAACTAAAGGTGTATATTAATGTACACGCAACAAAGGATTCCCCTGTTTCAACCATCTATACCCTTTCCTTGAACACCTTCCCTAAAAGACCTTCCGGTTTTATCAGGAGCACCAAAATAATTATAATAAAGGCAACCGTATTTTTGAATTCCATGGAAACATACCCACCGGTCAGGCTCTCAACCACTCCGATAATAAGCCCTCCGATAATTGCGCCGGGGAGACTGTACAGACCGCCCAGAATTGCACCGGCAAATCCCTTGAGAAACGGTTCGAGCATGAAAAAGGGATCAAGTAACAGTGCCGGGGCTAAAAACAATCCGGCCAAGACTCCCAGTGCTGCCGCTAGTCCCCATGAAGTGGCCAATATCATCTTGGTTGGGATGCCCAGAGTCTGGGCGGCAGGAAGATTTTCAGAGGTAGCCCGCATCGCCAGCCCTATTCTGGTCTTCTGAACTAAAAGGTAAAAAATGAGACTGCCAATCAGCCCGACCGCCAGAGTTCCCAAACTCAATGCATTGACATATACAGAACCAATCTGCCATATCTTGGTATCAGAAAGTGGAAAATCCAGGACCTTGGACTCCGTCCCCCATAACATCAGAATAGCGCCCTGAAAAAGCATGCTCAGCCCGACAGTCAAGGCTATCTGCCCCAAGATAGAAGCATCTCTTCTTTGAGCCGGAACAATAACGGCAAAATAAAACACCACCGCCAAAAGTCCTCCGAATATAAGACTGAGGATAAAGGCAATAAGGAATGGAAATCCCCAAAGCAGCATCGTAAACATAAAAAAGGTTCCCATTGTAGCCATATCGCCATGGGCAAAATTTAATATTCTGGTCGAACGGTAAATCATAACGATCCCTAATGCGACCAAGACATAAAGACTTCCCATCGATAAACCCGAAATCGTGTATTGCAGAAAATTCCCCATCGTCTATCCCTTCTTCTTTAGCGAAACGGCCAGTTTCTCCAGTAAAGTCTGAACTTGAACCACCTTCCGGCAAGTCCCAATGGCTCGAAAATCATTATTATCAAGATAGTCGTACCGAAAATAACCGGAATCATTGCTTTGAACCCGCTAAGGATCTGCGGCACAAGAATTATGAATACAGCACCGAAGAGTGCCCCCTCGCATGAGGCAAGCCCTCCGATAACCACAGCGACAAAAACGTTCAATGTTTCCTGAAACGAAAACATCTGGGGATCAAGAAATCCAAGCAGCATCCCATAAAGTGCCCCGTGAATACCGGTGTAAAATGAGCTAATCGCAAAAGAAAGAAGTTTGTAACGGGACAGATTGACTCCCATCACCTCTGCCGCAATTTCATTATCGCGTATGGCTACAAAGATTCGTCCAATATAGGAAGAAATGAGATTATAGGTTAAAATGGTAAAAACCAGGCATAGAATCAGCGTAAGATAGTACATTGAAAATGATTTTGGCATGCCAAGAACCGCTGGGAGCTTGGGCACAAGCATTCCCATTCGTCCGCCGGAAAGCACCTCAAAACTGATCAAAAGCTGGTACACGGCTATGCCGAAGCCCAGGGTGACAATAGCAAGATACGGCCCTTTCAGCCGCAATGACGGGAAACCCACCAGTATGCCTGCAATAGCCGAAGCCACTCCGCCCCCCAGAAGGGACAGCGCCATCGGAACCCCCGCATTGATGAGATGTGCGAATGTATAAGCCCCAATGGCCAGGAATCCGGCCTGACCCAGCGAAATCTGTCCGGTATATCCGATAAGGATGTTCTGTCCGTGAATTCCAATGGCATAGATAAAAATCAGCGTGGACACAAATACAATGTGATCACTCGCAAACCAAGGCAGAATAAAAAGCCCCACCACAAGGGCGCCCACCCACACCCGCGTCCAAGGTTTATCAATAAGTTTCAAATCGTCTTTGTAGCTCTCAACAAGATCCATAGGTCACACACACTCTCTCTTTACGGTTTAGCACCCCACCCAACTGCACAATGCCGCGATCAAACGCTAACGGTACATTGAATCAATGAGATCCTTATACATTTTGGCAATATTACTACGCTTAATTTTCAATGTCGGCGTGACATCTCCGTCTTCCGAATAAAAGCGTCTCGGTATAAGCGCAAATTTCTTTATGGTTTCGACACGAGCCAGGGTTGCATTCACATCGTTGACTTCAGTTTGGATAAGTTTGGTGATTTCCTCGTTCTGGGTCAAATCGGTAAATGTAGTAAACGGTATTCGGCCGTCTTGAGCGTACTTCATTACATTCTCTTCATCTATCAGGATGAGCGCTGTAATATAGTTACGACCATCCCCGATAATGATCGCATCCTGTACGTAATTACTAAACTTCAATTTATTCTCAATGAATTCTGGGGTGACGTTTTTCCCGCCCGAGGTAACCATAATATCTTTAATTCTGCCAACAATTTTCAGGTGGCCATCGTCAATGACCCCCAGGTCCCCGGTATGCAGCCAACCGTTCCGCAAAGCATCTTCGGTAAGTTCCTCATTCTTAAAATAACCTCTGAACACTCCGGGGCCACGAGCCATAATTTCGCCCTGATCAGACAGTTTCATTTCCAATCCCGGCAAGGCCTCTCCCACGTACCCGTAACGTGGTTCTTTTTCGAGCCGTTGCAGGGCTATTATTCCCGTTGATTCCGTTTGTCCGTAGCCATCCCTAAGCGGAATGCCGACAAGATTAAAAAATTCGAACAACTCCTGAGATGCAGGGGCTGCAGAGCACAACGCCCACCTTATGCGCTCAAAGCCAAGCTGTCGTTTCAAATGGTAGAGCACAGTCCAGTAGGCGATCCAATATACCGCAGCAAGAAGCACGGAAGGGCCCGACGGTGTCGATTTGGCACGAACATAGCGCTCGCCGATTCGAAAACTCAGGTTGTACGCCATACGCTTCACGAATGTGGAATCGTCCATCTTGTTCTTGATATTCGATGCGAATTTTTCCCAGATACGGGGCACACTGCCGAAGATTGTAGGTGACACCTCCTGCAGATTATAGGCCAATGTGCCCATGCTCTCCACAAAATTTACCCCTGCCCCAGTAAACATGGGGCAGAAAACCGAAACAAGATTTTCATATATATGTGCCAGCGGCAGATAAGAAACGACCTCATCCTGTTCTGAAATATGAGTGATCTCAAGAGACGACTTGACGACACTGGAAATATTTGCATGGCTTAACATGGCTGCCTTCGGCCTTCCCGTGGTCCCGGAAGTGTAGATAATCATAGCCGTAGCATCGACCGAGATAGCATCATACCGCTGTTGCAGCTCCTGTGGATTTTTATCCAGAAAGGTACGAGACCTAATGAGATATTCCTCAAACAGCAAGACCTTCGGGTGGCTGAACCCCCACAATCCCTTGGTATCCCAGACGATTATCTGATCAAGATCAAGTTCGTCGAGTATCTCGAGAATTTTATCAAGCTGCTCCTCATTCTCGACAAAAAGAATCCTGGCCTCACTATGGTTTATAATATATCTGATCTCATCTGACGACGAAGTGGGATAGATGCCGCACGTCCTTCCACCTGCGGCCATGGTCGCCTGGTGACAGATCAGCCATTCGGGCCTGTTATCGCCCAGTATACAAACCGTCTGATCTTCTTCCAGACCCATACCGACAAGACCGGCGGCCACCAGCCAAACCTGATCACCATACTCGCTCCAGGTTACCTTGTTCCAGATTCCGTACTGCTTGTGTCTGAGCGCTATACGATCACCAAAATGTGAAACTTGTTGAAAGAATGCATGAGGAAGTACTTGCGGTTCTCTATTTGTGCTCATTACCATCTCCTGCGCTTCGTGTAGAAATGGGCTCCTTTTTCAGAGCTCCCCTCCTTTTCCACACCAAGATATAATTCTTGGACATCTTCGTTTTCCGTTAATTCCACTGACGTTCCCTCAAGGACAATACGACCTGATTCCATGATATACCCGTAGTTCGCAATATTAAGAGCCAATTTGGCATTCTGTTCCACCAGAAGAATGGTCATATCCCGCTTGCTGACCTCACGGAGCGTGTCATAAACGTGGCGCGCAGCCTTGGGAGACAGGCCAAGGGAGGGCTCATCCAACATCAATAATTTAGGCCTGCGCAGCAATGCCCTGCCAATAGCCAGCATCTGCTGTTCCCCCCCGGAAAGGGTTTCTGCCTGCTGAGAGCGTCTCTCCTTTAAGATAGGGAAGAGTGAGTATACATATTCCACATCCTCAATTACTTCCTTACCCTTTCGTCCCCAGCAGCCGATATCCAAATTCTCCTTAACGGAAAGTTCTCGAAAAAGCCCCCTATCTTCAGGCACATAAACTATCCCCATCGATGCGACTCGTTCGGGTGATACCCCGTTAATCTTGCTTCCGCCGAACTCGATGGTTCCTTTCTTTGGTTGATCCTTGAGCAGGCCTGCAATCGTTTTTAACAGGGTGGTTTTTCCTGCGCCATTGGGTCCGAGAATGGCAAATATCTCATTCTCACGAATTTCCAGAGAAAGGCCCTGAAGAGCATAAATTCTATCGAAGTATAGGGTTTCAATACTCTGTATTTTTAATAAACTCATCAGCCTTCACCTACATATGCCCGAATCACCTCAGGATTACTTTGAACTTCGGCCGGGGAACCTTCCGCCAACTTTTGCCCAAAATTAAACACCACCATCCGATCTGCAAGCCTGGATACAATTTTAAGATCATGCTCAATCAAGAGTATAGACAACTTGAATCTACCCCGTATCTCGTTTACCAGGTATGCCACCTTACCCTTTTCTTCAGTAGTGAGGCCGGCAACCGGCTCGTCCAGCAACAAAAGCCGGGGTTCCCTTACAAGCGCCCGCCCCAGTTCGATTCTTTTCTGGACACCATAGGGACAATCATTTACGGGGGATTTACGGTAAGCTTGGAGGTCAAGAAATTCAACAATCTCTTCTACTTTTTCGCGATGAAGCAACTCCTCTTTTCGCAGACGCAAGAAGGCACATACAGGGTTTTTCTTGAACTTAACATGCCTGCCCAGCATTAGATTATCCAGCACGCTCATGTGGTTGAAGAGTCGGATATTTTGAAATGTGCGCGCTATACCTTTCTGGGCAATCAAATCGGGTGAGAGCCCCAAAAGGCTCTCACCCAGATATTGAATCTGGCCCCGGTCAGGTTTGTAAACACCGGAAATACAATTAAAAAGAGTTGTTTTACCAGAGCCGTTTGGGCCGATGATGGCAAGAATTTCCTGATTGTTAACCTCAACGCTAACGCCATCAAGAGCCTTAATGCCACCGAAATGGATCGCTATGTTAGAAATTGTCAGCAACGTATTACTCATCACAAGTACCCATAGTAAGTGAATTAGAACAGAGGTTCGAATACCATAAAATCGGTAATGGGAATATGTTTTCCATTTTCGGCATGACAAATCCTGATTGAATTTAACCCGTGCCTGTACTTGCCGAAGGTGACAGGGGCTCCCATACCTTGGGGTCTGAATCCATCAAAGCTTGCCACGGCTTTAACAAATGATTCGCGGTTCAGATCACGGCCGGCCCGCTGAAGCCCTTCAGCGATATACATCATAGTACAGGCCCCGGTGATTCCCAGAAATTCCAGGCCTTTAAGTTTCGGTTCGTATTTAAGAAGAATATCTACTATTTCATTGGCTTTATCGTCTACTCCGGGCATACCCACATTTCCGGAAGCCGCCGGATAAGCGCCTTCCCAAAGTTCCCCGGTAATCTTGTACATAAGCGGATCACCCAGCGGATTAGCGGTAAAGATTTTCGGATTGTATCCGACTTTGGCCATCTCACGGATAATAAGAGATGCCTGGACTGGAGCACCATAGATTAAAACGGCCTCAGCACCAGTGTCCCTGAGTTTGAGAGCGTGTGTGCCCAGAGCGCGGTCGGTCAGTTCATAGGGGACAAAACCTACAAATTCTGCCTTGCCGGTTAGCGATTTCATAGCCCGCTCGATACCTTCATTGGCCCCCTTGCCCCAATCATCATTCTGCCCGAAAAGCGCAATCTTCTTAACGCCCAGCTCATTGACTGCAAACGTGGTGATAGCGTCGGATTCATCGACGTAGTCCGGATAGGCGATAAACAGGTGATTCATCCCCTCTTTGGGCACGTCCACCCAGATCCGCGGATTGCCATGAACATGCACGGCCGGCACCTTGCTCTCCACCAGAAAATCCTTGGATGCCTTAGCGGTTGCAGACCCGATTATACAGCCAAAGGCAAACACATCATCTTTCATCTCGATCAGATTGGCCAGGGCACGACTGGGATTATAGCCATCATCTTTGACTATAACCTTGATCTTCCTGCCATGGATACCACCCTGGGCATTAATGTGCTTAGCCCATGCGGAATTCCCGAGGTACATGGAAACCCATAATGCTGCCGGACCGGACATTGGACATGTCATACCAATAATAACCTCATCATCGGTAACACCAGGCACCTTTGAATCGGCATATACCCCTCCTGACAGCAAGAAAAAAATGGAAAGCACCAAACCTAACAACATAATCCTTTTCATACTCCACCTCCTTTTTTTTTCAACAAATTTGCATACTTTTATATATAAATAACAAATTGGTTGCCGGATACTTCTTGTAACAATTCTCAAATACGGTGACGTACCGTGATAAATCCCCCCAGAGCAAATATTCACCCTCGGCAGCTGCCTGCCAAGGTATCAACCCACACCCACTCGAAAAACAGTCAAGCCTTTAATCATACTTTTAATTCTAAGGGATTAGCACCCTTATGTTTCAGCATACATTTTATCAATCACATCGAGGTACTTCTCGTTGATTATTCTGCGCTTTACCTTAAGGGTTGGGGTTAGTTCTTCAGTATCCTGAGTCCATTCAGCATCCATAAGTGCAAATTTCTTGATCTGTTCAACCCGTGCAAATTTTTTAGTATTCTCAGCAACACCATCTTCAAAGAGCTTCCTTACTTTTGCATTCTCTAAAAGCTCTTTCCGGCTCGAATACTGGATCGAGTTCTGTTCGGCCCATGGCTCGAGCACTTCGAAAGACGGCACTATCAGGGCGGTCAGAAACTTTCTGTTGTCGCCAATTATTGCAATTTGTTCTATGTATTTAAATGCCTTGAGTGAATTTTCCAGGTTCTGAGGAGAGATATTCTTCCCACCGGAGGTAATGATGAGATCCTTGATCCTGCCTGTGATTTTCAGATTGCCTTCATCATCAATCTCGGCAATATCGCCGGTTTTTAAAAACCCGTCTTCGGTCAAAGCCTCTTTGGTGGCCTGCTCATCCTTATAGTAGCCCATCATGACCTGTGGTCCCTTGATCAGGAGTTCATTGTCTTCTCCCAGCTTTGCCACCGTATCCATCAATGGACGTCCGACTGAACCCAGCCTGATATGGCCGGGAACATTGAAATGTGTAACCGGGGAAGTCTCGCTCAGTCCGAAACCTTCGAGCACATTGATATCCATCCCCAGGAAAAACTCGGCATCGTGGACTGCCAGAGGCGCACCGCCGGCACCGATAATATACAATCGATCAAAGCCCAGAGCGGCTTTCAGCTTGGACAGTATGAGCTTGTCAGCCAGTTTGTATTCAAGGGCAAATAACCCTTTACGGGGAACGCCATTGCAGATGCAAGGAACATTCTTCCTGCCGACTCCCATGGCCCAGTTGAATAACGCCTGCTTTACGGGCGATGCGGATGCGACCTTCGCACGTATTCCGGCGTGGATCTTTTCGAGCAGCCTGGGCACTGTCGCGATCATGGTGGGCCTGACCGCCTTAAAATCATCCAGAATGGTATTCAGATCAACAAAAACCACCGTGTTGCCAGCATACATGTCAGTATAGTAGGTCACGGCGCGTTCAAACGCATGTGACAGCGGCAGAAACGATGTAACGATCTGGTGTTCATCCGCGATCTTCTGAACACCATGTACAAATTGTCTAACATTTGTAACAACATTGTCGTGGGAAAGCATTACCCCTTTGGGATTTCCCGTAGTGCCGGAGGTGTAGATCATGGTGGCCAGATCCTCGGGTCGGATAGCATCCCGCCTCCGATCAAATCCCCCCGTATCATCACAGGAATTCCCCGACTTCAGTGCATCAGTAAACGACAGCACTCCCTGAACATCACTTTCCAGGTTGTCAAAGACAACCACCCCATCAAGCTTAGGCAGCGAATCTTTGACCGCTAAAACCTTATCCATGTGTTCGCGCGTGCCGGCAAAACAGATCCTGGCGTCAGAGTTATCAATAATATATCTTACTTCCTCGGGAGTATTGGTTGCGTAGATAGGAACATTGACCGCCCCGACGGAAAGAATGGCAAGATCAGCCACCCACCACTCGTAACGGTTTGGTGAAAACAAGGCAACCTTGTCACCAGATTGAATTCCCTGAGAAATCAGATACAATCCGAGACCGCGAACCATCGCGTTCATCTGGGTCCAAGAAATATCCTCAAATGTTCCCTGTGCGTTTCGATATGCAACACATGCCTTTTCCCCAAGTTCTTGTACCCTGTTTTGGAAAACTGCCGCTATCGTGGTTTCAATGTCCTTCATCATACCCTCCTTCATAGAAACAATTAGATTTATGGACCAGAACACCCACAAATTAAACGATCTGCAATCTAAAAACCGACCTGCACCCCCTTATATGTTTCGAATGGGTCTTGCTTTATACATACATTAATTGCTTTAACTCTTGATAACGCTGTTATCATGGAGTGCCACTGATTCTGCATCGCGTCAACAATATTTTTTAATGGTTTCTTGTCCAAAAATTTTCACTATAGTCACTATATTATATCTCAGAGATAAGAACACGATACAACCATATGTGCTTATCTCAACTCCCGAACCTATTTATTCTTATACTATTCTGCTATGAAGCAAAACTTTCCTCGGCGATCTCAAGCACGGAAAGATCTTCGCTCTTTATGGCCTTAACGGCAGCATCAACTTCGGGCAGCACATTCTTGATGAAATATTTAGCACTCGCAATCTTCCCTGAATAAAAGGCTGCATCTTTATTGTCCTTGATAAACTCCGCCCATTTAATAAAATCGGTCTGCTGAACGCCCTTCTCATTACTCAAATCGGTAAGTTTTTCACTTGCAACGCCGGCCTCCCATAGCAACATCCAAGCCGACACCACCTTGCCCATCATCATGAGAAACGGATAAGCATGCGTGATCGGCACTAAAAATTTTCCTTCCTTGCCGCAGGTGGCGAAGAAAAGACCTATATCACCCAGGGCATTAACTGCTGCCTGCACATCGTCTGCCAATCCACTCAGCTCAGCGTTATCCTTATATTTTGCAATTGTGGAATTCATCTCACCCAACAGGGTCATAAAGTAAGCGCCTCTTTTCATGGGCATCTTCCTCCCAATCAAATCGAGTGCCTGAATCCCGTTGGTGCCTTCATAAAGCGAGGCAATTTTTTCGTCCCGTAAGAATTGCTCTATCGGGTATTCGGAGCAGAATCCATATCCACCATATACCTGGATCGCCAACTCAGTCACCTTGAAGGCAACATCTGAACAGTAGGCCTTGCAGATTGGGGTCAACAACTCCAGAAGACCTTTCCACTTGGCTTTTTCTTCATCCTCTTGAGCGACTGTTTCCATATCTACTGCAAATGCTGAATAATACATGAGTGCACGCATGGAATCCACGGATGACTTCATCCACAGCAGCATACGCCGGACATCTGCGTGCTGTATGATGGGAACTCGAGGGGCTTCGGGATTTTTCATTTCCATAATCGAAGATCCCTGCAGTCTCTCCTTAGCATAATTGAGGGCATGAAGATATGCGATAGATGCACTACATAGCCCCTGCATGCCGACACTGATACGGGCCTCGTTCATCATTTGAAACATAACCTTCATGCCTTGCCGCTCTTCACCGAGCAGTTCAGCGTAGCAGTCGCCGTTGTCACCAAAATTAATCAGGCAGGTCGCGCTGCCGTGAATCCCCATTTTCTCTTCAATCTTGGCGATTTCATAATCATTTCGCGCCCCCAGGCTTCCGTCGTCATTCACCCTGTATTTGGGTATGAGAAAAATCGAAATTCCGCCGGTTCCGGCCGGATCACCTTCAATACGCGCCAGAACAGGATGAATGACATTACTTACCAGATCGCTGTCACCCACAGTGATGAACGTCTTGGTTCCTTTGATACGGAATGTCCCGTCCGGTTGACGAATTGCCTTGGCGCTCGAATTGCCGACATCTGTTCCGGCATTCGGTTCGGTCAGACACATGGTCCCCCCGAACTCACCGGTAATCATCCTGCTAAAGTACCTCTCCTTTTGATCATCCGTGCCATAGGTTAGGATCAGATGTGCCGCACCTTCGGCCAGACCCGGATAGGAGACAAATGCAAAGTTGTGGGAAAACCAGTCATTGGCTGCGAATTTAACCGACTGTGGCAGCCCCTGCCCCCCAGCATCAACCGGAAATGACATACTATTCCAGCCGCTCTCACAGTACAACTTGTAGGGACGATGGAAACATTCCGGCACACGGACTTGCCCGTTTTCCAACCGACAACCCACCTTATCAGATTCGGTCAATGTCGGGAAAATCTCCTCCTCTGCAAATTTCTGAGCTTGTGTCATAATCATTTCAAACATATCCTGGGAGTAATCTTCATACATCTTATAATTACAAAGCTTACCCACATCGAGCATTTCATACAGAACAAACTTTTGATCCCTCTCATCAAGAATTAAACTTGCCATACAAACAGATCCCTCCTTAATTTTTTTTTAAACAATCAGAGACCACAAAACCTGATTACAAGTGCCCATTTTTTTACTTTCATGAATAGCCAGCCTACACACATCAGTGATATAAAATATTTTATCTAAAATTGATTAATCTGCAAAAGCCTAAAGCAATATAATTACAGGCAAAGAAATTTTGAACTGCATAACCACTTAATGTTATCAGACTATCAAATTATGCTCCGCCTATTTCCTTGTAAGGTTATATCGGTAATTTTCTACGAAATTATCAAAACTAATACTGTTATTATAATTTACTTATGTTGAGCAAATAAATTAATTTAACAACGATAATTTGTCAAGCATTTTTAATTTTATTTTTAATTCCTATAAAAAAATTGGTAGACATTAAATTCAAACTATGACAGATTATTTTTATTAATCGTGATGGTCTCGTAAAAAGTCCGAATTTCTGTCGTTTTGCGATTCCCGACCTGATCGGGAATCCATAACTGCTTGTAATTGCTGGATTCCCGCTTTCGCGGGAATGACAAATTGGCAAGTTTATGATTTTTTACGAAGTCATCAATCGTTGTTAACTTAATTAACTTTTAAAGGAGCCGTTATTATGAAACAGTGTGTAATAGTTGATAGTGTGAGAACTGCGAACGTTCGGGCGCATCCCGTGAAGGGTTGGTTCAGGAATCATCGGCCGGAGATCCTACTGAAGGCCGTGTATACCGCCCTGTTCGAACGCAATCCTCAGGTTCAGCCCGAAGAAGTTGATGCGGTCTTCTGTGGAACAGCGAATCAGGCCGGCATGCAGAATGATATTGCCCGGTTTGGCTGGCTTGCCTCTGGTTTACCCGATACAGTTGCAACAAACGGGATCGGTCAGCAATGCCCCTCAGGCATGGCGGCAGCGGAACACGCCGCCCGCGCCATAATGTGCGGCGAAGGTCAAATCTACGTGGTGTCAGGCGTAGAAGATATGTACAAGGCCAATCCCATGAACCATATTGATTTTTCTCCCACTGTTGCCGAGCGCTACCCCATCCAGGATCTACTAATGGGCGCCACGGCAGAAAAGGTTGCCAGTCTGTACAACATATCCCGCGTCGACCAGGAAAACATGGCCTACTGGAGCCACAAACGGGCTCATGAGGCCACAGAGGCCGGCAAGTTTAAAAATGAAATCGTGCCGTTAGAGGGAGAAAAAGAGGATGGGACCAAATTTATGGTGGACACTGATCAGTGGATACGCCCCACCACATCAATGGAACAAATGGCCGCTATGAAACCGGCCTATCGTGAAGACGGGGTCGTTACTGCGGCCACATCATCACCGGTGACTGCCGGGGCTTGCGCCCTGCTGCTCATGAGCCGCGAGAAGGCCGACGAACTCGGATTGAGTTATCACCTTGCATATGCCGGAGGAGTGATGGCCGGCTGTGACCCAACGATAATGGGTATCGGGCCCCTGTTTGCCGCCAGAAAGCTTCTTGAGTGGAAAGATATGACTATCGATGATATCGATGTCTGGGAACTCAATGAAGCCTTCGGCAGCCAGTCAGTTGCGGTATTGCGCGAGCTGGGGCTTGGTGAAAACGCACCCTTTGAAAACGTAAACGTCTGGGGCGGTGCGCTTGCACTTGGACACCCCCTCGGCCAATCCGGCGCCAGACTTATTGTAACGCTCAACAATATCATGAAAACCGATTTCAAAGATGCAACTTATGGAGTTGCCATGCTCTGCGGAGGATTCGGCAATGCAAATGCATCCCTGTGGAAAAACGTAAATAAATAATCATGGGTCGTGCATGGGGATATCTAAACGTCCCCATGCATGTTCTGCTAAAGCTAATCTATCGATCTTTTAAGGTATTTGGAAGGCAATAAGATCAGTGTTATCCAGAACAACTTTCTCAGGGGATCTTGTTTGAAACAAGAGGTTTCATGAATACCAGAAAACTCATTCATACACGTGCTATTACCATTAACACCTATGAGGTTTCTAAGGATACTATCCTCATCGAAGGGAGTCTGAAGGATATTCAACACTGTCCATGGTATTTCTATACGACCAGTGAATTCAGGAAACCAGGATATGCTCACCATATTACCGTTGAAATGACAGTGTCACTGCCGCGACTAATGATTATTGCCATTGAATCCCGGATGCCGGTTGCAGCCCACAATGTATGCCGTGAAGTGCAGAGTAACATTAAAGAAATAATTGGAATGAGCGTAATCCAGAGGGGTTTCAAAAAAACGGTATCCGAGATAATAGGAGGAACCAAGGGATGCATCCATGTAACCGGCCTCATTCTCGAGATGTGTACAACTGCCATTCAGGGTCAATGGTCATATTACAACAGGGTTATCGACGGAAAACTTTTCAGAGTTCCTGAATTCGATTTATCCATACTCGCAAACAGCTGCTGGTTGTGGCGAGAGAACGGGCCTTGCTTTGAAAAAATACAGGAAGTGGAAGCAGCGGTGGCAAAAGTGAAAAAAACATTGTTGCTGGAGAATTAATACATCTTACGATCTGTGAAAAAAGCGCTGCGTTATCTTTTATTATGACAGCCATCGTATTGCTATGTTCGGTCCTTTTCTCTCATATTTAATAAATATACAAGAAATCAGATATTGACTGAAGAGATTCCGGCAAAGATAGTACACAATACAATCATCCAAACCACGGAGGTCTGTAACTAACTGGATAATATTAGTTATTTCGGCAATTGAACATGCCCATTTTATGCGGAACAAATAACCTTTGTAGGCCTGAAGTAACTACGAACATGTGCCGACCGCTTGACGAGAGTCATCATAAATGAACGGTGTTTCTTGTCCAGATCTTCACGATTTCTAATCGGTGTCCCAAAGTGAACTTTGTTTTTGAGATTTCCGTTCAGCTATTCGTTTGGATTGAGTTTCGGTGAATATGATGGTAGAAATCTTTTCCTTCATCTCAGGTGTAGAGGGGGTAACATCACCTACCTGACAAAGTCGGTTTTGTTTAAAGTATGAAACGGCATAGTAGTCAGATGACCGATAATGCCTTCATGGAATTGTTTTCCCATACCATGAAGACTGAACGTATGCACGACGTGGATTTCGCTGACACTAGAACGATATCGAGACATATTTGGAGCTATATTCCGTCTTATAACTCAAAAAGAATGCATTGCGTTCTTGGCTATTTTTCGCCAAAAGAATATGAATTAAATTCATTTTTATTAAGCGTGCCTATTGGAAGATTCCATCAAATAAGCATCGAGGATAAGGTTATGTTTATTAACGGACTTCAAATTTATGTGAGGAGTAACATGGAGAGGAGGTTTCGATAATGAGATACCGCGTGATTCAATGGGCGACAGGCTCGATGGGTAAGACCTGTTTGCGTGCCGTGATTGATCATCCTGATCTGGAGCTGGTGGGACTTTTTGTCTACAGCAACGAGAAGACAGGCAGCGACGCCGGGGAAATCGCACGCCGCGAGCCGACTGGGGTGATCGCCACCCAAAGCATTGAAGAGATCCTAGCTTTGGAGGCCGATGTGGTCATTCATGCCCCTCGGATCCAGTTTCCTTACAGTCACCACAACGAGGACATGTGTCGGCTGCTGGCCTCGGGCAAAAACCTCATCAGCATCAACGGGCACGTCTTCCCTGGATATCATGGCGCTGTCTATACCGCCGGTTTCGAGCAGGCCTGCCGGCAGGGGCAGTCCTGCCTGTTTGGTACCGGCCTCAATCCGGGGTTTGTGGTTGAAAAGATCGCCACCGCGGCCACCGGCCTGTGCACCCAGCTGGAATCGATCTCTGTCAGGGAGGTCTTTGACGTAAGTGGAGCTCCTGATCACGACTATGTCTTCAACGTCTGCGGCATGGGGGCAGACCCAGAACGGATCGACCTGGGTTTATCCTGGCCGGTGACTGAGCTCATAACCGGGATGTACGCCGAGGTGATCGCTCTGCTGGCCCATCGCCTGGGACTGCAGCTCGAGCGCGTCGAGGCCGATCACAGTGTCGTGCCAGCGCCGAAGGACATCCAGGGCAAAGCCGGGCTCGTGCGCGCCGGGAGCGTAGGGGCCACCGAGTGGTGCTGGCACGGCATCATCGCAGGCCAGCGCATGATCACACTCTCGGTAAACTGGATCATGGGCACCACCATGCCGGGCTATGCAAACTATGACCACTGGAAGATTGCAGTGCGGGGCAAGCCCGGGATCGATATCACCATGAACCTGGTGGAGCCCAGAAACACCGGGGCGAAGACCCGCTCCGAGCAGTATGCAGTCGCCGGGTCGGTGATCAACGCCATCCCGGAAGTCTGCGCCGCGCCGGCCGGGATTTTCCACCCGCCCCTTTTTGCGCCCTGCCGACAAAGCTTCTCAAACTAAGGAGCGGGAGAGATCTCTGCCGGGAACAAAACTTCCATTGGCACGACCCTCATGAATGACCAGGGCGTGGCATATCAAGACCAGTCCGCTGGTGATGAGTACGCGTTATATGGTTTATTGACGCGGTGTATAAATACTTCTATATAAAATTGACAGGTGTAATTGCCGGAGTAATACGATAGACTGGAGGTATCTCTACGGGCCGATTAAAACTGACGTTACCACAGACTTTTGAGTTTGAGACTGAAATAGTGGTCTACCTTAGTCACATAAACCTTGCCCGACATGTTGGCAATGATTCCCTCATTTCATTCATCAATGAAGCCCGATACAGGTATATACTCTCAAAGGGTTATGATGGCATTAAAGAGAACCCCACTATTATTGTTGCCGATATAGCCGTTATATATAAGTCAGAGGTGCAACATGGCGATACTTTGATCATAGAAGCAACTCCAGGTGAAACTAACACATACGGTTTTGACTTATTCTTTCGGATTACCAACAAACGCAGTCATGAGGCTGTTGTTCACGCCAAAGAAGGTCTTGTGTTTTTCGACTATGATGAGAAAAAGGTTGTACCCATACCGGAAAAACTTAAATCATTATTAATCTAGAACATTTTTAAACAGCGACTATGATTTCTATTGCAAATGACAAAGAATAAAGAAGGAAAACATCAAAGAAGGAGGCAAACTCGCAACCATAATGTATATGCTTGAGATAGTACCACCATCTACGTAAAAACCGCAGCTGTTATGAATATAATTTCTAAAAGAGGTGTTCCGGCAAGGCCCTTATACTGTCAATTGTAACCCGGTGCATCTCTGTCTCCGGCAGCATATCAACGGATGAGGTTCCGGGCAGGATACAGCGGTTGAACCCCATTCTGGCCGCTTCCCTGATCCTCTCATCCATCCGCCCGACACCGCGCACCTCTCCCGTCAATCCCACCTCACCACAAACAACGGTGCCGGAATCAATCGACCTGTCGAGAAAGCTCGACATCATTGATGAGATTATGCCAAGATCCACAGCCGGTTCGTCCAGTTTCACACCGCCGGCAACATTGATGAATATATCGT
>Ga0307991_1001221_pt1 | contig 18193 bp, 16 predicted proteins | sample EllFjometagen131_FD_203146 | JGI IMG/M metagenome (GOLD analysis project Ga0307991, IMG submission 203146) | Marine microbial communities from Ellis Fjord, Antarctic Ocean - #131 | ecosystem: Environmental > Aquatic > Marine > Unclassified | place: Southern Ocean | collected 2014-10-08 | reverse complement strand
GCTAATGTAAAGAATAAATTAGATAAAATTAATTCATTATCAAAAGAAGAATTAAGAGATTTTTATAGAGAGATTCTTGATAATGACCAAATTTCTGAAAAAGGCGGAGCAGGACTTGGAATGATTGATATAGCAAGAAAATCTGGCGAGAAATTAGAATACAACATTAATAAAGTTAATGATGAACTTTCTTTTATAGATTTTAAAGTTAAAATTGAAAAAAAATAAATTTGAAAATAAAAAATTAAATAAAAATATAAAAATGGAACTATTAAACATCGAAGGCAGCAAACAAACCCCAAAGATTAATTTTAATGCTGATACTGGTATTTTAGAAATTAGTGGCAGATCAATACCGGAAAATTCTTTTGAATTTTATAACCCCATATTAATCTGGCTTGATGAATATGTAGCAACTCCAGTTGAAAAAACAGTTATAAAAGTTAATTTGGAGTATTTTAATACAAGTTCTTCAAAATATATTCTTGAGATATTTAAAAAAATGAAAGCATTACATGTTGAAAAAAAGGATATTGTTGTTGAATGGTATTACGACGAAGATGATGAAGAAATGATGGAAACCGGTGAAGATTACGAAGATGTAACAGGTTTGCCTTTTAAAATTTTACAAATAGAAGAATAATTGCAAAGTGGCTGAAAAATCATCAGATATTTATTATAAGGAATTTCAGAATCTTGAACAAAGCAAAAATTTTCTGAAAAAAGAAAATTATGATAAATCTGAAATCCAACTCGAGCTAAAAAATCTTGTAGAGAACTACGAAGAACTTTTTGACCAAGTAAAAATTATTACGAAAATCAGCGACCGACTCCAGAGAAAACTTGATAAAACAAATGACAAGCTTAACGAAAGAAATATTCAGCTTCAGGAAACTATTGACGCACTCACAAAAGCTAAAGTTGGTCGAAAGGCAACAACTTATATTTTGTTTTTTGCTGTTGCTTTGTTCATTGTTTCAGAAGCATTTATTGAACCAAGAATTGAAAGTTGGGCTGCATTGAAATTTTCTGTTGGAATAGCTTTCTGGGTTGGATTACTTCTCAAATTTGTTATTGCATTTATGATTAAACCAGGTGAAATGATTATTGAAAAAACTCTTTTGAAAAGAGCAAGAAAAGAAATTATTAAGGTGGAAGCTTAAAATTTTTATTATGCTTTCAAAAGTGAGTCCGTAGAAATTTCTGCGGACTTTTTTCAAGAAATTCTTTAACTAATTTTCTTATTAAGTTTCCTAAATTCTCAATTATATCATCAATATTTAATTTTAAATGAAAAATAATTTTAACTATTTAATCGTTTTATTAAGTTTATAACTATTTTTGCGAAAATTTTTCATCTTCAATAATATTTATGATATATTCTATAAAATATAAAACTGCAATCATTAAAATTTTAACAATTTTTATTGTAGTTTTCATAGCATCAAGTGTTTTTTCGCAAACCGGAATAATTCGCGGATTTGTTTATGAAAAAGAAACCGGAGAACCAATAATATTCACTAACGTTTATCTTTATAAAACTATTTATGGAGCACCAACAAATGTTGATGGTTTGTTCGTAATATCAAAAATACCGGCTGGCACTTACACATTAATGGTAACTAATCTTGGCTTTGATACTCTTAGACTTCCTGTTACACTTAAAACAGGGCAGATGTTACATAAAAAACTATACTTATCTAAATCTTCATATTTATTGCCGGAAATACAGATATTTGCTGAAAAACAAGCAGCTAAAACAGAAACAAAAACTTCAGTGGTTAAAGTTACTCCAAAACAAATTAAACAAATTCCTTCAATTGGCAGTCAACCTGACCTTGCCCAATATCTGCAGGTTTTACCGGGTGTGGTTTTTACTGGTGATCAAGGTGGGCAATTGTATATCAGAGGTGGTTCTCCTGTTCAAAATAAAGTTATGTTAGATGGAATGATTATTTACAATCCTTTTCATTCTATAGGATTGTTTTCTATTTTTGACACAGAAATATTAAGAAATGCAGATATCTACACTGGCGGATTTGGTGCCGAATATGGCGGAAGAATTTCTTCAGTTATGGATATTACAACCCGCGATGGAAACAAAAAAAGATTTGCCGGGAAAGTAGGTCTTAGTAATTTCGGAGCAAATATTCTTTTTGAAGGTCCAATAAAAAAGCAAAAAGAAGATGGTAAAGGAAGTTCTTCCTTTATTTTTTCTGCTAAAAATTCTTACCTTAAAGAAAGTTCTAAAATATTTTATGAATATATTGATGAAGATGGCTTGCCTTTCAATTATACTGATATTTACAGCAAACTTTCATTTAATTCAAATAAAGGTAGTAAAGTTAGTTTCTTTGGTTTTAAATATACTGATGATGTAAATTACAAAACACTCTCAGATTTTCATTGGGACGCTACGGGAGGTGGAACTAAATTTATCGTTTTGCCCGGCGCTTCTGCTGCAATAATTGACGGGAATTTTGCATATTCAACTTATAAAATTACTCTTGATGCAGAAAATTCTCCTCCGAGAAGTAGCGAAGTAAAAGGTTTTAATATGGGATTGAATTTTACTTATTTCCTTGGAAAAAACCAAGTGAAATACGGTATTGAAATGTTAGGATTTAATACAAATTTTGAATTCCATAATATTGATGAAAGAGTAATTAATCAAGAAGAACATACAACAGAACTTGCAGGATATTTAAAAACTAAAATTATTAAAGGGAAGTTGATTTTAGAACCAAGTTTTAGAGCTCATTATTATGCATCTTTATCAAATTTTTCTCCCGAACCAAGACTTGCAATTAAATATAATATTGCTGATGTTTTAAGAATTAAATTTGCCGGAGGTTATTACTCGCAAAATCTTATTGCTGCTAATTCCGATAGAGATGTGGTTAATCTTTTTTATGGATTTGTTTCGGGTCCCGAAAATTTGCAGGATGAATTTGATGGTGAAGAATTAACACATAAATTGCAAAAATCCCAACACCTGATTTTGGGAATTGAATATGACTTATTTAAGTATATGAGCATAAATATTGAAGGTTATTATAAAAATTTCTCGCAACTTACTAACATAAATCGTAATAAAGTTTTTAATGATAGCCCCGAGTATTCAGATAAACCCGATTATCTTAAAAAAGATTTTATTGTAGAAACCGGCAATGCTAAAGGTATTGATGTTTTACTTAAATATGACTACAAACGTATTTATGTTTGGGCTGTTTATTCTTTATCAAAAATTGATAAATATGATGGAGTAGTTGAATATGTTCCTCACTACGACAGAAGACACAATGTTAATTTAATTGTTTCATACATTTTTGGGAAAAAACTTAACTCTGTATTTAATGTTCGATGGAATTATGGCTCCGGTTTCCCATTTACACAAACTCAAGGATTCTATGAAAAACTCATTTTTGAAGATGGAATAAATACAGATTATACTAAAACTAATGGAGATATTGGTATTCAATATGGCGAACTTAATCAAGGGCGACTTTCTGATTATCATCGCTTAGATGTTTCTGTTAAACAAAAATTTGAAATCTCTAGTAATTCAACTCTGGAAGCTACTCTTAGTATTACAAATGTTTATGATGCTAAAAATATTTTCTATGTAGAACGTTTAACAAACAAACGTGTTTACCAACTTCCATTCATGCCAAGTATTGGACTAAATTACAAATTCTAAATTTTTATAGAAATAAGTTAGATTATATTCCAAAAAGATTCAGTATTCTTTTAAGGAATAATACAAACATATTGTCCTAAAATCCAATAGACATAGGGAATTTTCATGTCTTAATAATTTACTTTTTTTTAATAGGAAGTTATTAATAAATAAAAAAAATATTTTTTAATAAATAATTTTAGATGTTGTTTTTTTATTTACTTTTGTTTCATATTGTTTCAAAACGTTTTAAAAATGGAAAATTTATACAAAGAGCAAGAAGTATTAGAATATTTAAAAATATCTCGTTCAACTTTATGGAGATTTAAGCATAATGGTCTGCCATTCATTAAAGTTGGAAAATCAAATAGATATAGAATAGAAGATGTAAAAAAATGGGTTGCTGAAGAAACTTTACCTTTATATGCAATACACGAAAAGAAAATAAAACCTAAAAATGAACAAATAATAAATACTTATGAAATAGACTTTGATTATTTAATAAGCAATAATGAAAAATATCTAAAACAAATATTTTCTAATGCTGAAATTGATAATTTTCAGGATATTTTAAATAATATTAATGATAAAGATTTTAATAACCAAGATTATGTAATAAAATTTGGAAAAGTATATTTATCAATAATTAAAAATCGTTATCAAATTGAAACACTTCCAAAAATTTTTAATCTTGAATTAGACAAGCATATAAATAAAAATATTTCCGATATTAAAATGCTATGGGGGAATAGTTTAGATGTATTGAAACAAATGAAATCAGAAAGTATTCAATTAATGGTTACCTCTCCACCTTACTATAATGCAAGAGCATATTCTCAATGGGAAAACATTAAGCTATATCTTGACGATATGCGAAAAATTATTAGGGAAAGTTATAGAGTTCTAGATAATCATAGAGTTTGGATATGGAATGTAGGAGATATTTTTGATAATGATAGATTAAATACTAATTCAGTTTGGGGCAAAAGAAGAATTCCACTTGGTTCATATTTTATAAAAATATTTGAAGAAGAAGGTTTTGAATTTGTCGATGACATTATTTGGGATAAGGGTTTTGTTGAAAGTAAAAGACATATGAATAACGGCAATAATATTCCATTTTATCAATATCCATTTAATTCATACGAACATATTTTGATTTTTCATAAACATAGATTAGATAAAACAAAAATACCTTGTCCTGTTTGTGGGTCTTTGAAAGTAAACGGAAATACACAATCCGAAGTTGGTGTTCAAAGTTGGGAATGCAAAAATGAAAAATGTTTTGTAAGAAGTCCTAATAATAGGGGGAAGAGATTTTCTTTACGAACAAATATAATGCAATATTACCATGAAAATAATTCACAAAACATTATAGAAAAGCAGACTATAAAAAAATGGCAAAAGGATATTGCGAAAATTAATCCTGTTATAAAAATTAATTGTAAAGGAAAAAATATTCTTGGACATTCAGCACCTTTCCCGAAAGACATTCCTGAAATGGCAATAAAATATTTTACGTATGTTGGTGAAAATGTTTTAGATCCTTTTGCTGGAAGTTTTACAACTCCATTAGTTGCTAGAATTTTAAACAGGAATGGAATAGGAATTGAATTAAACAAAGAACTATACCGAGACGCAATTGTAAACCGAATTGTAACAGAACTAAATGGTAATCATTTTGACGAATTAGATTTATTATAATTCCTCATCTAATTTTAAAAAAGGGTCATACTTTTTTAACAATTGCTTATACTCACTAAAAGATGCGAGATTAGATGTTTGTTCTAATTTTTTATTTATTTGATATGACTTCTCTTCATTATATTTAAATTTCAATAATTTGTCTGGATTATAATGACCTCTGTCGTTTTGGTAAATTTTAAATGAAACAGTATTAATATTTTTTATTGAAATAAAATCATCTTTACTCATAACCCAATAATGATGAGATTCTTTACAATCTTTCGTATCCCTTAAATACACGATAAAAAAATGTCTATTATCATGTAATAAATCCTGATATTTAAAATTAAAACCAAGATTTTTTCCATTATCTACATAATGTGTAGATTTTACTTGTATTGAACGAAATATTATTTTATAATCCTTGCTATTACATGATGAATTTGTGCAATTATTTTGTTTTACACTAATTTCATTATTACAAATATTGCAAAGTGCAATTTCTTCTAATGTGTTTGTATTACATTTAGGACAAAGAGAAGTTTGTGAAGTGATTTCATCTCTTTCAAAAACAGTATTGCAATTAGTGCATTTTTTTGATTTTGCAATTTTTGATTTTGCAATTTCATTATGATTAATACAATCTTTGTTCGAACAATGTAGGTTATGAGTAATATTCCAAGCTGAACCACACGAACTACAAATAAATTTCATAGCAGCAATATCAACTCTTTCATCATAAGGTGGTAAAAATACAATCCAACCCCTTTTTGATAATTCAAAGGCAACCATATTTTCTCCTATTTTTCCGAATTGTCCAACTTTAATTTCACTCATATTAATTTTTTTTATACAAAATTAAAAAAATAATTTTAAATTGAAAGTTATAACAAAATTAATTTCAAGATGATAGTGATTTTTAAAATTAAGTAATACAATAAAAGGAATCTTATATTATGAAAAAGCGATTTGTAAACTTATCTTTAAATTTTTTGTTTTTGTTACCAAAATACTTAATTTAGATAAGTCCGCCTAAATAATCCAAGAATAATAATATTTTTTTATCTTCACCACAAATTTAGATAATACACAAAAAAATGATAACAGGAATTCAACAAATTGGTATTGGTGTGAAAAATTGCAGCGAAGCCTGGAAATGGTATCGTGAAAATTTTGGGATGGATTTAAGGATATTTGAAGATAGTGCCATCGCTAATATAATGCTTAATTACACTGGTGGAGAAGCTAGAGAAAGACATGCTGTTTTAGCTTTCAACATTCAAAGTGGGGGAGGATTTGAAATTTGGCAATATACCAAAAGAACACCCGAGCCACCAAAATTTGAAGTTAAACTCGGTGATTACGGAATTAATATTACCAAAATAAAGAGCAGGAACGTAAAAGCTGTTTACGATGATTTTAAATCACGAAATATTGAGATAATTGGAAATCTCGAAAAATCACTTTCGGGAGATGAACATTTTTTTGTCAAAGATCCTTATAATAATTTTTTCGAAATTGTTAAGGATAACTATATTTTTAAAGAAGATAAAAAATTAACAGGTGGAGTTGTTGGATGCACAATAGGAGTTTCGGATATTGAAAAGTCTGTTAAATTTTATCAGGAAATTTTGGGATATGACGAAGTTGTTTACGATAAGGAAGAAAAATTTGATGATTTATCATTTTTGCCGGGAGGAAAAGAAAAATTTCATCGTGTTTTGCTGAAACACAGCAAACCCAGAATAGGCCCTTTTAGTGCTTTATATGGTGCTACACAAATTGAGTTAATTCAGGTAATTGATAGAAAAGCAGAAAAAATATTTAAAAATAGATTTTGGGGAGACCTTGGATTTATCCACATTTGTTTTGATATTATTGGCATGAGTACATTGAGAGAAGAATGTAAAACTAAAGGTTCGCCTTTTGTTGCTGACAGTAGCAAGAGTTTTGATATGGGCGAAGCATCAGGACATTTTTCATACATCGAAGACCCTGACGGTACTTTAATCGAATTTGTGGAGACTACTAAAGTGCCGATAATTAAAAAAATCGGCTGGTATTTAACACTTAAAACCAAGAAGAAAGTAAAGCAACTTCCAAATTGGATGGTGAAATCATTAAGATTTAACAGATATAAAGATTAATGTTTAGGTAAGTTGTTCAATGATTTTTCAAAATTCAAAACGGCGAAAATTCGATGCCAGTTTAAAAAAGTTTTGTTCGTTTCAGAAGATAAGGAAATAAAATCTGTTTAAACCCGGTATTAATATCAGCTTCAATAAAATCAATACGATATTGATTGCAACGTTGTTCTAATTCTTTTTTAAAGTCTGAAATTTTCTTCACATAATTTTCTTTTACTTCTTTAGGATTAATTTTTAACTCCTGTCCCGTTTCCATGTCAATGAATTTGTAAGGGCGGTTTTGAAAATCAAAATCCAATTCCTGTTTTTTGTCAACAATATGAAATAAAACAACTTCATGTTTATTATGTCGCAAATGCTGCATCGCTGAAAACAATTCGTTAGTATTACTTTTGCTTTCAAACATATCACTGAAAATAATAACCAATGAACGTTTATGAATATTTTCGGCTATTTCGTGGAGAGCATCACTGGCAAATGTCTTTTTTTTAGAGTCTATAGAAATCGGAGATAATAATTTTTCCAGTTCACTGTAAATATATTTATGATGAACAGAACTTGATTTTGCTTGAGTGTGTAGTTCAATTTTATCTGAAAAAATGCTTAAGCCGACAGCGTCACGTTGTTTTTTTAAAAGAAGCATTATTGCTGCTGTGCAATAAATTGAAAAATTAATTTTGTTAGGATTATCAATAGTTGGTTTATCAATAACCGGAAAATACATTGATGATGAATTGTCGATAATTATCCGACAGCGAAGATTAGTTTCATCTTCAAAGCGTTTAACGAATAATTTATCTGTTTTTCCATAAAGTTTCCAGTCGATATGTTTGATTGATTCCCCTGAATTGTAAAGGCGGTGTTCGGCAAATTCAACAGAAAATCCATGAAAAGGGCTTTTGTGAAGTCCTGTGATGAAGCCCTCAACAACTTGGTTGGCAATAAATTCAAGAGAGTCAAATTCTTGCAATCTGCTTTGGTCTATTGAATTATTCATAAAAATTTATAAAATGAATTTATTAATTGAATTTACAAAATTACAAAAAAAAATAGCCGTCATTTATCAATTCCTTAACGGCTAAATATTTTTATTATATAAATATAGGATTATAACAAAGCATCTAATTTTTCAGCTAAAACTTTTCTTGGAACAACACCGACTTGTTTGTCAGCCATATTCCCATCTTTAAAAAATAGAACTGTTGGTATATTTCTTATTCCAAATTTGGCTGTAACACCCGGATTATTATCAACATCTAATTTTCCGATAAGTGCTTTATCTTTATAATCATCGTCAAATTCTTCAATAATTTTTCCAATCATTCTGCATGGGCCACACCATACTGCCCAAAAATCAATAATGACTGGTTTATCTGATTTCATTACTAGTTCATCGAAATTTGCATCTGTTATTTCTACTGCCATAATTTGTATTATTTAAAAGATTATTTAAAAAATTTTTGCAAATATATACATATTGAAAATTATTATAGCTATTAATTTAATAAATTTTCAAAATCAACATTTAATTTATTTTATACTTAATATTTTCCAATTCGGAAAGTTCTTTTATAAGCTCAGAGCAATTCACACGAAATTTATTAGAAGGTAATTCTAAGCAATCGCCATTATCATTGATTCTTAATGTCAATTCACATTTTCCTTTGTGTTTTTTTAAAATTGACAAAAATTTATTATTAAAAGAATCATCAATTTTTTCTAAAGGAATTTGTAAAGTGATTTTATTTGCAAATTTTTCAAGGGCTTCGGAAAGTAAAATAATATTATTGATTTTAATTTCAAATTGATTTTCATCATAATATCTTTTTTGAACCTTAGCTCTGATATGCAAAAAACGACCGGGTTCAAGAATAAATTTTTTAAAATCCAGATAATTTTCGCCAAAAAGTGAGAGATGTATTGAATCGGAATAATCCTCAATAATAAATGTGCCGAAAGGATTTCCTTTTTTTGTTGTTTTATGATTAACGGAAGTAACTATACCAGCGAATTTGAATTCTTTGTTATAAATTTTTTTGAGGTCACCATTCAGCATGTTAATTTTACAATTGGTAAAATTTTCAATTTCAATTTTATAAGCATCAAGAGGATGCCCCGAAACATAGAATCCAATCACTTCTTTTTCGTTTGATAATTGCTCAAGTTTAGACCATGGTTCGCAAACAGGCATCGAAGGGTTAGCAATTTCAATTTCTGAATCATCACCGAAAAGAGACTGCTGCGTAGAGTTTTGTTTTTGCTGATAATTTGATGAATGTTTTATAATTTTTTCAATGAAATTAGTGTCATCGTTTTCTTCATAGAAAAAATATTGAGCTCTGTGAGTGTTTTCAAAACTATCGAAAGCGCCAGCCATTGCAAGTGCTTCAAGGCAGCGTTTGTTTACCGAACGTAGATTTGCACGTTTTGTTAAATCGAAAATGTTTTTATAAAATCCGTTTTCTTCTCTTTCTTCAATGATTGATTTTGCAGCAATTTCACCGACACCTTTAATTGCTCCTAAACCAAATCTTATTTGTCCTTTTTTATTTACGAAAAATTTTGACCGACTTTCGTTTATGTCTGGTCCTAAAACTGCGATATTGCTTCTTTTAGTAGCTTCAATAAAGAAAGTTATTTTTTTTATATCATTAAGATTATGAGTTAAAATCGCAGCCATATATTCAGCTGAATAATGTGCTTTCAGATAAGCTGTTTGATAGGCAATCATTGAATAAGCAGCAGAATGGGAACGGTTAAAACCATATTTGGCAAATTCCATCATAGTTTCAAAAACATCAGAAGCTTTTTTCTCATCAACACCTTTTTCTTGTGCTCCTTTAATAAATTGTTCTCTTTGCTCCTGCATAATTTCCATCTTCTTCTTTCCCATTGCTCGTCGCAACAAGTCAGCTTTTTCGAGGGTGAAGCCTCCCATTATTTGTGCTGCTTGCATAATCTGCTCCTGATAAACCATAATGCCATAAGTTGGTTTCAATATTTCTTCAAGCATAGGATGCGGATATTTAATTTTTTCACGCCCTAACTTTCTATTAATATAAACAGGAATATAGGCCATGGGACCTGGGCGATACAAAGCATTCATTGCTATTAAATCTTCAATATCGGTTGGTTTTAGCTCTTTAAGATTTTTTCTCATTCCATCCGATTCAAACTGAAATACTCCAATTGTGTGACCTCTTTGAAATAATTCATATGTTTCTTTATCATCCAAAGGAATATTATCAATATCAATTTCTATATTATGCTTTTGATAAATATTTTCAATAGCATCTTTGATTATTGAAAGAGTTTTTAAACCCAGAAAATCCATTTTCAACATTCCTGCAAACTCAACAAATTTTCCATCATATTGAGTAACCATTAATTTTGAATCTTTTGCAGTGCTAAGAGGGATATAATTCATTAGGTCATCAGGACCAATTATTACTCCGCAAGCATGTGTGCCCGTATGACGTGCCGAGCCTTCGAGTGTTTCGGCAAAACGTAAAGTTTTTTGAACAAGTTCGCTACCTTTTTTGCGTGCATCGCCTAATTCTTTTACATCTTTAAATGCTTTTTTTAAAGAAATTCCAGGAACTTCAGGTACTAATTTAGCTAATTTGTCAGCTTCGGATAAAGGTAATCTTAGAACACGCGCAACATCTCTGATGGCTAATCTTGCAGCCATTGAACCGAAAGTAATAATTTGTGCTACTCTGTTTTCTCCGTATTTTTCTACAACATAATCAATGACTTTTTCACGACCATCATCATCAAAATCAACGTCAACATCGGGCATAGAAACACGTTCGGTATTTAGAAAACGTTCGAAGAGAAGATTGTATTTTATTGGGTCAATATTGGTTATTCCTGTGCAATAAGCTACCACAGAACCGGCAGCAGAGCCTCTGCCCGGTCCAACAATTACATCATTGTTTTTTGCATAGTTGATAAAATCTTGAACGATAAGAAAGTATCCCGCTAAACGCATTTTTTTAATAATAGAAAGTTCGTGTGTTATCCGACTTTTTGTTTCTTCGTTCATGTCGGGATATCTTTCTTTTGCACCCTCTGATGTTAAATGTGATAAATAAACATCTTCATCATCAAAGCCTTCGGATAAAGGAAAAACAGGCATGATGATATCCCTTTTCAAATCAAAATATTCAATCTTGTCAACAATTTCTTCGGTGTTTGTTATAGCTTCAGGAATGTCTGAAAACAACTCTGCCATCTCTTTCTGGGATTTTAGATATTCCTGCCCGGAATACATTAAATCCTGTTCATCAATATTTTTTCCTGTATTAAGACAAATTAAAATGCTGTGAGCTTCAAAATCTTCTTTGTTTACATAATGAACATCGTTGGAAGCAATAAGTTTTACATTATGTTTTTTTGATAGTTCTACGATTTTTTCATTAACTATTTCTTGATCAGAAAGTCCGTGTCGTTGTATTTCCAAATAAAAATCTTCACCGAAAATATCCATATATTCAAGCAAGACTTCTTCGGCTTTTTCAATTCCACTATTTATTATTGATTTAGGGATTTCTCCACCAAGGCATGCAGATAATGCAATAATTCCTTCGCTATATTTTCTTAATAAATCTTTGTCAACTCTCGGTGTGTAATAAAAACCGACTTTAAAACCCATCGTAACTATTTTAATCAGGTTTTCATATCCTGTTTTATTTTTTGCCAGAAGTATAAGATGAAAACCACTGCGGTCTTCTTTTTTGCTTTTTTCTGTCATTCCATTTGCAGCAACATAAACTTCACAACCAATAATTGGTTTAACATCCATTGCTTGTGCCTTTTTAAAAAAATCAATTACACCATACATATTTCCATGGTCGGTAATAGCAAGTGAATTCATTCCGTCTTTCTTTGCTTTTGTAAACAATGCTTCAATTTTAGCAGCACCATCAAGTATAGAATATTGTGTATGAACGTGTAGATGTGTAAATTCAGACATAAAAAAGATATTTTGAAAATTAAGTTTTACGAGAGTTTCTCCATCGGTAAAATTAACTAAAATGAAAGTGAAAAATCATATTGTTGATAAATTTGGAAAAGATTTTTTCAATTATGCAAAAACAAGAAATTTTCGTTATATTTGTCATTCATAGATACTTTTTAAAAATGCAATAAATAAAGTTTTATTAATCTACTATTCGGAATTTTGATTTTCTTCACTCCCTTTAGGGTGGGGAAAAGAAGAAAATCAAAATTTCATTTATATGAACTCCCTTTATTCTTTAAATAATTGAAAAAATCAAAATACATATTAATAATTATTTTATTGTTAACAATAAAAATTGTGGTATCTCAAAATCTTGTGCCTAATCCCAGTTTTGAGATTTATTCTCAATTACCTTATAGTTTTACACAATTAGATTTTGCCATTCCATGGTTTGCTCCCTGGGGGGGCGGGGGGTCATCTGATTATCATCACAAATATGGTATAAATGGGGGATCTGTATTTTTAGAAGAACCACGTACAGGTCTGGCTTTTGTAGGAGCTGTATCTTTTCGTAATCCTAATATTGTGTATAGAGAATATATTGAAGTAAAATTAATAGAGCCATTGATGAAAAATAAAAATTATTGCGTTTCATATTATGTTTCGTTGTTTGATTTGGCAAAATATGCAATTGGAAATTTTAGTGTTTACTTTAGTAGTGATACTTTAAAACGTGATGGAAATTTTACATTGGATTCAATTTTTGCTTTAACTCCCCAGATTCATATTACAAATTATATTGTAAGCGATACTGCCGGATGGACAAAAATTTCAGGTGAATTTATTGCTCAGGGCGGAGAACAGTTTATTACTATTGGTAATTTTGATAAAAACAGTGATGTTAATTATTTTGTTTTAAATGCATCAAGTATTTATGAAACATTTTATTTTTACGATGATATTTCCGTTTATCCTTGCGATGCACCTGTTAATTATGCAGATGCCGGCAATGAAATAATAATTTGCAAAGGGCAAAGTGTTACGCTTGGCACACATGATTTAGAGCAATATTTGTACTGGTGGTCTTCAAGCAATAGCAGTTTAAACAGCACACAGGCAAGACCAACAGTTAAACCCAATACAACCACAACCTACTATTTAAAAGTAAAAGATTTTAAATTTGATGAAAGCTACGATACGGTTACAGTTAGAGTAATAGATTGTAAAAATACGGGAGCAGAACTAATACTTTATCCCAATCCCGCTTATGATGAAATAACTATTGAGTTTAACCGCATTGTCAGGGAAGAAACCACTTTTGAGCTTTTTGATATTCTCGGGAGAAAAATAGCAAGCTACAAAATTTTAACAAACATCAACAAAACAACAATTATTTTACCTGAGATTGCGGCTGGAGTTTATACTTATCGCATACAAGACAATGAAAAGGTAATTATGGAGGATAAATTAGTAATTTTAAATTATTGAGTCTATAAACAAAACTAATCTCAAAAAAGTTTTTAAGTTTAAAAAAACTTATCTATTTTTGCACCCCCAAATAAATTCATTAATAAATAATTAATAAATAATAGATTATGGCAGTAAAGATAAGATTACAAAGACGTGGTAAAAAAGGTCAAGCATTTTACCACATTGTGATTGCGGATGGTCGGGCACCACGAGATGGAAAGTTTATTGAAAACATCGGAACGTATAACCCACTTGTTAAACCCGCAGACATTAAATTAGATTTTGACAAAGCTCTTGATTGGCTTCAAAAAGGAGCTCAACCTACTGACACTGTTCGGTCAATTTTGTCTTATAAAGGGATTTTATATAAAAGTCACCTTTTAAAAGGAGTGAAAAAAGGTGCTTTAACCGAAGAACAAGCAAATGCCAAATTTGATGCTTGGCTACAAGAAAAACAAGATAAAATTGATAATGCTGTTCAAACTACTGATTTAGAGAAAAAGGAAAATAAGAAAAAACTTTTAGAAGCAGAAACCAAAGTTAAAGATGCTCGCTCTAATGAAATAGCAAAAAAACGTCTTGCTGAAATCGAAGCTAAAGAAGAAGGCGATAAAGAAGAAGTTGCCGAAGGTGAAGTGAAAGAAGAAGCTGTTGAAGGTGAAGCAAAAGAAGAAGTTAAAACTGAAGCTCCGAAAGAAGTAACAGAAGAAAAAGTTGAAACTAAAGCTAAGGAAGAAAAACCAGCCGAAGTAAAAGCTGAAGTAACTCCTGAAATAAAAGCTGAAGAACCTAAGAAAGAAACTACTGAAAAAGAAGTTGTAGTTGAAGAAAAAAAGGAAGCGAAAGTTGAAAAGAAGGCTGAAGTAAAAGAAGAAGCTCCAAAAGAAGAAAATGAAACTAAAGCTGAAGTTAAGAAAGAAGAGCCTAAAAAAGAAACAGTAGAAACTAAAGAAGAAGCTCCTAAAGTAGAAGCAAAAAAGGAAGCTCCAAAAAAAGAAGAGAAATCTCCTGAATAATAATATTTAAGATATTTGTTTTTTAAGACCTGACAGACTAACTTTGTCAGGTTTTTTAATATTTATAGGAATGGATAAAAAGGACTATTACTATCTTGGCAAAATCACAAAAACTTTTGGCTACAAAGGCGAAGTAATTTTTTTCTTTGATGTTGATAATATTAATAATTATAAAAAAATTGAATCAGTTTTTTTGAAATTCCGTGAAAAATTGATTCCCTATTTTATTGATAAAATAAAATTCCGACAAAACAATACTGCAATTGTAAAAATTCAGGATATTGATGATGAAGAAAATGCTCAAAAAATTATTAATTCAGAACTCTATCTTCCTCTTGAATTTTTGCCTAAACTAAAAGGAAATCGTTTTTATTATCACGAAATAATTGGCTTTACTGTTATTGATGAAAAACATGGAAACATTGGAGTAATTGAAAAAGTTTTGGATAATCAGTATCAGGATATTTTTTCGATAAAAAAAGAAAATAAAGAAATTCTGATTCCTGTTGCCGCTGAAATAATTAAAAAAGTTGACAGGAAAAATAAAGTCATAGAAATTGAAGCTCCTGATGGTTTGATAGAAATATATATTTAGTGTCTCTTATAATACGCCAAATACTACGTTGCTCTCGTTTTGAAAATGGTTATCCCGCTGGTACGGGACTCCCTGATTCTCAAAACATCGAAAGCCTTGTCTTTGACGTCTTCTAAGAAGCCACTTGAAAAGTTTAGAGTTTTCTTATAGAAATTATTTAGCTACGGAATTTTCCAAAAAATGACAAATTTCAAATTTAAAAAATTCTCTGTTTCTGATGATTCTTCTGCTATGAAAATTGGCACAGATGCTGTTCTTCTTGGTGCCTGGACCGATGTTTCAAATGCAAATAAAATTCTTGATATAGGAAGTGGTTCGGGCATTATCGCAATGATGCTTGCACAACGAACTAAAGCAAAAATAGAAGGTGTTGAAATTGATGAAAAATCATATTTGCAGGCAGAAAAGAATGTTGAAAATTCGAACTGGCAAAACAGAATTAAGTTTTTTCATAAATCTTTTCAGGAATTTTATAAAAATACAAAAACAAAATACGATTTAATTGTAAGCAATCCTCCATATTTTTCAAATTCTTTGAAAACACCAATCCAAAGTCGGACAATTGCAAGACATAATGATTTGCTCTCCTATGAAGAAATTATTATTGGAGTAAAGAAAATTCTTAAACAAGATGGAAAATTTTATCTCATTTTGCCTGCTACCGAGAGCAAAATTTTTATTGACAGAGCATTGATTGAAAGTTTATATTGCTCGGAAATGTTGCTAGTAAAAGATAAAAATGATAAGCCGATTAAAAGAATCCTTATGAAGTTTGAACTTCTTAGACATTCGCAAAACAAGAAAGATGAACTGATAATTCGCAATAATGATGGTTCATTCACTCAGGAATATAAAAACCTTACTTCTGATTTTTATCTTAAATTTTAACGAATAATATTAAAGATTAAAATATTTTGCTTAAATTTATCTTTTTAAAAAATATTGTTGGCATTTTCTTTTAAACACTAATTATGAAAATCTTAAAATTATTTGTTCTTCTTTCTGTTTCATTTCTAATTGTTTCATGTTCAAGCACACCAAAAAAAGAAGCTCCAAAAGAAATAAAACCTATAAAAATAGCTATTTCCAAAGCCAAAGGTTCTGATGGATATCTGCAATATGAAAAATGGGTAAATCTGCTTGCTCCCGAAGTTGAATGTTTTGACATGTATTTTACAACACTTGATTCGGCTTTGATGTTATTTGATGAGTGTTCGGGCTTGATTGTAAGTGGTGGACCAGATGTTTTTCCGGGAAGATATAATAAAACTGATGATACTGCAAGATGTGGAATAATTGATTTTCGGCGCGATACTCTTGAGATTAAATTAATAAAAGAAGCTCTAAAAAGGAAAATGCCTGTGTTGGGAGTTTGTCGAGGTGAACAAATTTTCAATGTTGTTCTTGGTGGAAGCTTGATTACTGACATTCCAACTGATTTTGATACAATAGTTGTTCACAGATGCGAAAATTGGGAAAACTGTTTTCATAGTGTAGAAATAACTAAAGGCTCACTTTTGGAAGAAATTTGCCAGACAAATTCCGGCATAGTTAACACCAATCATCATCAGGCAGTTGATGTTCTGGCTAAGGATTTAAGAATAAGTGCTAAATCAACTGATGGACTAATTGAAGCAATTGAATGGAAAAATCCTAAAGGAAAATCATTCTTTATTGCAGTTCAATGGCATCCCGAGAGAATGGATACGAGCAATGTTTTATCAAGGAACATTGGAAAAAGATTTATTAAAGAAGCTCAGATTTATAATTTAAAATAAAAAAAATGAAAAAAAAATGGTTCGTATTAGCGTTAATAATTTTGATGTCAGCAAATCTATTGGCACAAAATAAAAATTCTTATGACAAAATTAATGAATTTGATTCTTACAAAGAAGGCTGGGCTTTAGTTCAGAAAGACGATAAATTTGGATTTATTAATGATAGAGGAAGATTGGTTGTTCCTCCAATTTATGATAAGATAAATGAATTTGATTCATACAAAGAAGGCTGGGCTTTAGTTCAGAAAGACGATAAATTTGGATTTATTAATAATGATGGAAGAATAGTTGTTCCTCCAATTTATTATAGAATCAATGAATTTGATTCATACAAAGAAGGCTGGGCTTTAGTTCAGAAAGATGATAAATTAGGATTTATTAATGATAAGGGAAGAATAGTTGTTCCTCCAATTTATGATATGATAGATGAATTTGATTCATATAAAATTGGATGGGCAAAAGTATATAGAAATGGAAAAGAAGGTTTTATTGATACAAATGGAAAAGAAGTAGTTCCTGTAAAATAATTATGATTTAATCACTTATTCTTTACAAAACAAATCAAGTAATTCCTTATGTTGAGAATATTTTTGCAAAAGTTCATCTTTCTTTCCTAACTCAAAATCAGTAAAGTCAAAGCCGGGAGCAACAGTGCAACCTATCAATGTGAATGAATTTTTATTTATCACTTTTGCAGCAAACCAGCTTTCTTTTGGAATCGTAATCTGAAAATGCTCTTCCTTTTCATAATTTGAGGGTAGTGTCCACATTAGTGTGTCTATTGCATGTAAAAAGTTTTCAATAAATTAACAAGTATTTTTCATTTTCATTACTGATTATTTAGCAATCTGGGTTC
>Ga0307991_1001220_pt1 | contig 18202 bp, 14 predicted proteins | sample EllFjometagen131_FD_203146 | JGI IMG/M metagenome (GOLD analysis project Ga0307991, IMG submission 203146) | Marine microbial communities from Ellis Fjord, Antarctic Ocean - #131 | ecosystem: Environmental > Aquatic > Marine > Unclassified | place: Southern Ocean | collected 2014-10-08 | reverse complement strand
CGGAGTAATATTACATTCCGCGGCGGCATTACAGATCTTAATACCGTGTTCATCGGTCCCGGTCAGGAAATAGACATCCCGCCCCGTGGAACTCTGATATCGAGCCAGCACATCGGCCGCGATAGTGGTATAAGAATGTCCGATATGCGGCCGATCGTTAACGTAGTATATCGGTGTCGTTATGTAATACTTCTTTTTCATTTGCTAAAAGAACAGTTATTAAGGATAGTAATCGGTGATCGGTTATTACCGATCACTTAAGCGCCTTGATCTCGCTCAAATGGAACTCCTGTTTTACATCATTTTCAAGCTCTACCAAGATCATCTCCTTGAGATAGTTAAGGTCTATCACCTTGCCCTTTCCCCGAGGCGTCGTCACTTCGCATCCGTCTTTAGGAAACCTCCGCCCGGCATCGCGATAGAATTCATCTTCATACTTCAGACAACAGAATAGCCGACCGCAAACTCCTGATATTTTATCCGGATCCAACGGTTGGCGCTGGTTCTTCGCCATCCTGATATTAACCGGTTCAAACTTACGGATAAACGAAGCGCAGCAGAGTTTAAGTCCGCAGGGACCGAGCCCTCCCCTGATCCTTGCTTCATCCCGTACCCCAATCTGCCGGAGTTCAATCCGGGTCTTGAAGATAGCCGCCAGTTCCTTGACCAATTCGCGGAAATCAATTCTTCCTTCCGCCGTGAAATAAAAAAGGAGCCGACTCTTATCAAAAGAATACTCGGCGGCAACCAATTTCATCGGGATTTCCTTCTCCACCACCTTCTGATGACATAAATCAAAAGCTTTAATCGCCTCCCCCCGATTCGACGCGACTTGCTGATGATCTTCCTCCGTCATAATCCGGACAACTTTCTTAGGATTTTTCTTCTGTTCCTCAGGTTTTCGCGGTCCGCGTAATGACATCACTTTCCCGTAATCTATCCCCCGTTCCGCCTCGATGAGACAGTAATTTCCTACCTCGAGTTGAATCTCCCCCGGCCGATAGTACTGATCCTTCCCATATTCTCTTCGTTTTATCTGAACAATTTTCTTCATAGAACTTTTGCCCTCACTTCGTTCGGGCAACTGAAGTGCCGAAAGTGCCTAAAGTGCGCTAAAGTGCCTAAAGTTATTCGCTTGTTTGTAAACTCTTATTTTTTTCGCCCCGAAGTATTAATCGGGGGAAGAAGAAATAAGATTCCAGTACCCCAGTTGAAGCAGCATATTCTCAAAAATCAGTTGGCGGGTAGCCCGAGCGGGAGTTTTATCCGCCAACTGCCTACTCTTCTCCACCCATTCCATCATCCGGCGCAACTGGGCCGGACTACGGGATCGGGAAGCGACAACAATTTTATCCGCCAGATCCCGATTAATGATATACGTATCCCCTCCTGTTTCTTGATAGACAAACAAATCACGGATCCAGCTGAAGATCAATTCAAAAATCATATCCAGCTCAGCTCGCTCGCTCGCTGCAACGCAAGATTCATCGCGGGCCTCCATTTTTTTCCGCTGCGAAGGGGCAAGGGCTTCACGCCATTGCACCCGTTCTCTCTCCAGATCCCCGCTCAAAGTCTTACTCCGGGAAGATATATAATCAAGCCACACCTTTATCTGCGCGGCCAACTCTCCTGCGGAAGAGAGACTATTATCCAGCAATAGACCTAAGATGGTCTTTCTGGTATTGAGAATCTCGTCCTCTGATAGCTGTAATGCCCGGCCCGGACAGCCTCCGGAGATACTATGCAGAACATGACTCTCTGCTTCGGAGATCCCGGATTTTTTCATCAGAAAGGGCTTCATCATCTCATACGACCAGGAACTAAAGATTACCTTCTGGCAACGGCTGCGGATCGTGGGGAGAAGATGTCCCGGTTGATTAGTAATCAAAATTAGAATGGTCTTCTCGGGTGGTTCTTCCAGGGTCTTCAAGAAAGCGTTCTGGGTGCTGCGGTTCATCCGGTCTGCATCCTGGATTATAAAGACCTTCCAATTGTCGCTGTAACCGCGGAGATAGACCATTCTCTGCATCTCTTTGATCTGATCAATAACTATGAGCCGGGATTTACTGCTCGGAGCCAAAAAATGAATATCCGGATGCGTTCCATTCTCAACCTTCCGGCAATCCGGACAGGAACCGCATCCTTCTCCCGGTGCCACCCGGCAGTTAAGCGCCCCGGAAAAGATGGAAGCAGCCAGGGTCTTGCCCACCCCTGAAGGCCCCTGAAAGAGATAGCCGCTAACTACCTTGTCTTTCCGGATCGACTGGCGGAGATAATTTACCGCCCCTGCTTGTCCTTGTATCTTATCCCAGAGCATAGTAAAAAGTTAAAAGTGAGCTAAAGTTGAAAGTTATAAGTTAACGCGCCATAGCTATGCAATAGCGAAGGCGGGTGCCTAAAGTTACCTGATTAAAGTAATCAGTAATCAGTAATCGGTAACCAGTGATCAGTTGGCTCGGTTGCCCGGCCAGGTACACTGATTACTGATAACCATTTACTGATTACTTTCTGCCTCTCAAAAACCCTTCCACAATCTCCACCACCAACAGATGTGTCTCCTCCATCTCCTGCTGGACCGCGATCTTTCTGAATCTATCCGGCTCGGCTTCGGCCAGCTCCAGGAACCCTTTTCTCAACCGCCTATGGAACTCAATATCTTCCTGTTCGAAACGATCTCCTTCGCCCTGTTTAGCTTCAGCCTTATCCAGAGCTTTTGAGCGCTCCAGTCCAACCTCCGGCGGTAGATCGAGGAGGATCGTTAAATCGGGAGTCACTCCCCCCGTAGCCAGGCTGTTGAGTGACTTTAATAGACCCAGATCAAAATCCCGACCGTACCCCTGATACGCCAGAGTACTGTCGATAAAGCGGTCGCAGACAATTACCGCTCCTCTGGCCAGGGCCGGCTCAATTCTCTCGTGTACATTCTGGGCGCGGCTGGCGGCCAGCAGCAGCAGCTCCGCTACATTCCCCATCTCCGAGAGTTCCGGATTTAGCAGGATCGCCCGGATCGCGTCACCGATCCCGGTACCGCCCGGTTCCCGGGTAACTTCAACATCATATCCTTTTTCTTTCAGATACTCCGCCAGCAGCCGAGCCTGTGAACTTTTCCCACTTCCTTCTCCCCCCTCAAACGTAATAAATGTCCCTTTCATAAATTTTTACTCCTTTTGGTCGTTTGAACCTTTGGTTTTTTGAACCAGGGCTCACGCCCTTAGCTACTAACTACCGCCCCTTCGGGGCTTTTCGTTCGGCGTTCGAAGTTGAGCGTTCGACGTTCGACGTTCATTTTTTTATCTGTGTCGCTGGGCTGTCATTCGATGTTCGACGCCCTGCCCGCCATAGCTTTAGCGAAGGCTGGTTCGAAGTTCGACGCCCTGCCCGCCATAGCTTTAGCGAAGGCTGGTTCGATGTTCAGTTTTTCAATTCCCCATTCCCCATTCCCTATAATAAACCAGGGCTGATGATCTTCCCGGTCGATCCATAATAGTGATATCTTTATCTTTCAGATAATCCCGGATTCGGTCGGCCAGATCCCAATCTTTATTTTTCCGGGCCAGCTCCCGGCAATGCCCGAGAGTATGCAAGATCCCTTCAGTCAATTTACCTTCCTGAATTATCCGGTCGGATACGCCGAAATAATCTAAAAGGTCAACCGATTGGTCCGAGGCGTTCAGTTCATGGATCGGATTGATCAGCTCAACTCCAAGAATCGAGCAGATCTCTTTTAAGGCAGCCAGCCGAGGTTTGAGTTCTTCCAGTAATTTCGGCTTCCGGTATTTTTTATAGAATTCTTCGGCTATAGAATAAACGATCGCGAGGGCTGCCGCAGTATTAAAATCATCATTCATGGCTTTTTTGAATTCTTCCATGATTTTTGCATCCGGCGGAACAGTCGCGAAATCTCCGGCAACATCCATCATTATTCCATAGCAGTTATCAATCCGGAAAAGGGCCCGTTTCGCCTCCTTAAGGGCCTCCTCGCTGTAGTCAACCGGACTGCGGTAATGCTGGCTGAGAAGGAAAAAACGCACCACCCGTGGAGAAAATACTTTATAGATATCCCGGAGATTAAAGACATTCCCAAGGGACTTAGACATCTTCTCCTGGTTTATAGTAACAAACCCGTTATGGAGCCAGTAGAGGGCAAATGGCTTCCCGGTGTATCCCTCCGACTGGGCCCGCTCATTCTCGTGGTGGGGGAAGATCAAATCCTGGCCGCCGCCGTGGATATCAAAGGTAGGACCAAGGAGCTTCATGCTCATGGCGCTGCATTCAATATGCCATCCCGGCCGGCCTTTTCCCCAGGGGCTTTCCCAGGCGGGCTCTCCAATGGCCGCGGCCTTCCAGAGCGCAAAATCCAGGGGGCTCTTCTTTTTCTTATCAATCGCGACCCTCGCGCCGGCCCGGAGATCGTCCGGGTTTTTCCCGGAGAGCGATCCGTAACCGGGAAAAGCGGCTACCTCGAAATAGACATCTCCTTCCCGATCATAAGCGATTCCCTTCTTGATCAGGCCGGCGATAATCTCCTGCATCTCCAGAATATTCCCGGTCGCTGTCGGGTATGAATCAGCCGGTAAAACATTCAGCTTCTTCATATCCTCAGAATAAGCATCAGAAAATTTCCGGGCAATATCAGCTACTTTCTCTTTAATACTGCCGTCCCCATCTTTCTCCCGGGCCCGGGCGATCAACTTATCATCCAGATCGGTGATATTCTGAATGTGAGTAACTTCATATCCGAGATACTTCAGATACCGGCATATAACATCAAAGGCGACATAACAACGGGCATGCCCGAGATGGCAGTAATCATAAGCTGTGATTCCGCAGACATACATCCCGACTTTCCCCGGAACCAGAGGTTCAAAAAGTTCTTTGCGTCTGGTTTTTGTATTGTATACGTGTAGTTTATTCATTTGACAGTTGACGAAAGACAGTTGACGGAACCTGTGTCATGTCCTGATTTAAAGTTGTCACTTTTTCTGGTTAAAACTCCCCCTGCCTCGGCCCCAATTAAAGGCGAATATCGAATATCGAACACCGAACTCCGAATGTCGAAGTTGCCTCGCCTCGGCTTCTTTTACTTCGACATTCGATATTCGATGTTCTGCGGTTCGTTATTCGCTTTTTTGAACGTTGCCCCGAAATAATCGGGATGCTAGCAAAAGTTGAGCAGCCTGCCCGCCGTAGTGCTTGCATCCCGAACTTGATTCGGGGCTTTAGCGACGGCTGGTTGAGTTTTTCTCTTTTCGTTCGACGTTCGAAGTTCGGCGTTCGACGTTCAAAGTTCGGCGTTCGAAGTTCGGCGTTCCCCCGATAGTCATCGGGATGCAAGCAGATGTTCACTCTTTCACCATTCTGGAAAGTCCCACAACCACCCACGCCACTATCGCTTCTCCCCGGCCCGTCGCGTCCAGTCCTTCGTTAGTGGTTGCCTTAATATTTATCCTATCCATTTCTATATCCAGCACTGAAGCTAATCTCTCCTCCATCCGGGGGATGAGAGCAGCCAGTTTCGGCAACTGGAGAATAACGGTAGCGTCGATATTCCCGATAAAAAAACCCGCTTCAATTATCTTCCCGGCCACTTCCTTCAGGAGCTCAACACTGGAAATCCCCCGATACCGTTCATCGGTATCGGGGAAAAGCCGGCCGATATCCCCGAGTCCCGCCGCGCCGAGCAGCCCATCGCAGATAGCGTGAATCAGAACATCGGCATCGGAATGGCCAAGCAACCCCCGGGGATAGTCTATCTCCACTCCCCCCAGGATCAGCTTCCGCCCTTCGACCAGCCGATGAATATCATATCCAATCCCAACTTTCATACTAAGTGCCTAAAGTGCCTTAAGTGCGCTAAAGTGCCTAAAGTTATTCACTTGAGCCTGGCTTTTCATTCCATAGAATTCCGCTCAAGCCATATATCTAAAGTTTTCAGCCAGAGGCTGATCCGCCTCCAGCGGAGAAGTGCCTAAAGTAATTTATAGTCTACCCTCAGTTTATCGGGGTTGCCACGACATTCGATGTTGGACGCCATGCCCGCCGTAGCTTTAGCGAAGGTTGGTTCGGCGTACCACTTCCTAATTTAAAGTTGTTACTTTCTTTTGATTAAACTCCATGCTTTCCCCCTACCTCGGCCCCTTTTTTAGTCCACGAATTGCACAGATTTACACTGATTGATTCCCCGCCTCAGCCCCTTTTTGAAACCACGAATTTACACGAATCTTCACGAATTTGAAAAAGCTCCCCCATCCTCTGTCCCTTTTAAACACTCAACTGCCAGGCGAACGCGAATAACTTTAGGCACTTTAGCGCACTTTAGGCACTTTAAACTTTTTATTCCCCATTATCCGGTCTTTAACGACCTTCAACGTTCTTTCTTTTTAACGTTCTTAAGCTTCAACGTCATTATTCTTTAACGTCCTTCCTTCTCCTATATATCGCCTCAGCCACAACTATATCCTCCGGCGTAGTAATCTTAATATTATCATAGCCACCTTTTACCACCCGGACTCGATGTCCCATCTGTTCCATCATCGAGGCATCATCGGTCACTTCCCATCCTTCTTTACGGGCTTTCTCATGCGCGGCCAAAATAAGTCTAAAAGGAAATCCCTGCGGTGTCTGAGCCTGCCAGATTACTTCTCTATCGAGTGTTTTGACAATACATTCTTCTCTATCCACCCACTTTAAGGTATCCCGGACCGGGACCGCGGCAATCGCCCCCCCCTCTCCGGCACCGGCCAGGACAGCCGTGATAACCGACGGGGCTATGAATGGCCGGTCACCGTCATGGATAAGGACCAAATCAGGTGGTTCCGGAAATGCCAGCAGACCGTTATAGACCGAGTCCTGCCTCTCTTCTCCTCCCTCAACCACCGCCGCCAATTTTGACAGTTCATACCGATCCCGGATCTCCTCTTCAAACCTTTTCCTAACCGCGCCGCCCGCCACCAGAACAATCACATCAATCCCCGGATACCCCTGGAATGCCTCCAGCGTCAGCGCCAGCAGTGGCTTCCCATCAAAGGAAATAAAAAGCTTATCTATCCCCTCCATCCTCTTCCCCGCCCCCCCCGCGACGATGACAGCCCCTGTTTTTGCCCCCGTTCGAAGTTCAAAGTTGGACGTTCGATGTTCGATGTTCATTCTTTATCTGTATCCTGGCGTTGAAAGTTTAGCAGCCTGCCCGCCGTAGCTTTAGCAAAGGCTGGTTCGATATTCAATATTCATACTTTATCTAAGCAAAGTTATTTTCAGACTCCAACCTACGCTCTCATGTCCCAAGCGATCTGTGTACATCTGTGTTCCTATCTGTATACATCTGTGTGTGTTATCTTTCCCGTTCTTCAACAAGATTTATCGCTTCCCGAATCTTACGCACTCCAACAATCGTAATACCCTTGATGCCTTTAATTTTGGCCGCGTTGCTTCTCGGAATTATTGCCCGTTCAAATCCAAGCTTGGCTGCTTCCTTCAGCCTCTGTTCAATCTGGCGGACCGCCCGAACCTCACCACCCAGCCCCACCTCCCCGATGACCACCGTCTCAGGACTAATCGGGCGATTCTTTACATTAGAAGCTGCCGCCAGCACAATACCCAGGTCGACACCCGGTTCCACCACCTTAACCCCTCCCACCATATTGATAAATACATCTTTATCCGCGACTCTTATCCCGGCCCGCTTCTCCAGAACCGCCATCAGCATCAAGACCCGGTTGAGATCGACTCCAGTCGCGCGGCGGCGGGGAATAGGCAGCCCGGAGTGAGATACCAGCGCCTGAACCTCCACCAAGATAGGACGTCTCCCCTCCATACAGGGGACCACCACCGAACCGGTCAAACCGGCTTCCCGCTCGGAGAGAAATATCTCGGATGGATTCTTCACTTCTTCCAGCCCTCCCTCCGTCATCTGGAAGATCCCGATCTCATCGGTCGAGCCGAACCGGTTCTTTACCGCCCGGAGGATCCGGTAAGAATGATGGCGGTCCCCCTCAAAATAGAGGACGGTATCCACCATATGCTCTAGAACCCGCGGTCCGGCAATTGCTCCGGTCTTGGTGACATGACCAACCAGGAAGATGGCGAAACCGGTCGATTTCGCCGCGACCAGCAGACGGGCGGCACACTCCCGGACCTGGGAGATACTCCCGGGCGCGGAGGTCACCTCCGGATTGAAGACTGTCTGGATCGAATCAATAATGACCAGCGCCGGCTGGACTTCGTTAATATATTCCAGGATCAGATCAAGATTGGTCTCCGACACCATAAAGAGGCCCGGAGAAGATGCCCCCAGCCGTTCCGCCCTTAATTTAGACTGCTGAACCGACTCCTCCCCGCTCACGTAGAGGACTGTCTTCTCGGAGACAGAGAGCGCGTTACTGACCTGGAGGAGTATAGTCGATTTTCCGATCCCCGGTTCACCGCCAACCAGGACCAGTGAACCGGCTACGATCCCACCGCCCAGAATCCGATCAAACTCCTTTATCCCGGTTCTGGTTCGGATATTGGCCTGAGGCTTGATCTCGGTTATTGGAAGGGGCTTATTCTTAGCCCAACGGGGGTGCGTTCGCCCCTTCTTCTTCTCAACCTCTACAGTCTCCTCAACCAGCGTATTCCATCCCCCGCACCCCGGGCATTTTCCCATCCACTTCAGGGATTTATAACCGCATTCCTGACAGAAATATGCCGTCTTCATTAAAATTTTACTCCAAATAAATTAGCGACCTTTGGCCGCTAATTTATATTTAAAACAACTACTATCATGATTTGATAAAGTTATCATTCCGGGGCGAGAATTACAATATATCTTCAAAAAACTAAACCGCCGCCAACCTGCTTTTCTTAAGAATTACCATCTGAACAACAATACTGGCCGCGAAGACGATGATCGCCAGGATATACGGAGCCCGCAGACCGAATTCGCGCACCGCCAGGCCTCCAGTAATAGGACCCAGAGCTATTCCCAGACCAAGAAATGATTCATGAAATCCGCTCTTCTTCCCCTTTTTATCCTGTTTATGAATGCTGTAAAAGATGCTGGAGAAGTAAGTCATCCCCCCCGCGAAACCGATCCCTAAAAATGCCAGGATAAACAACGCTGGATGACTGTTCAACACCAGGATGAGAAGTCCACCAATTCCCAGCAACTGAAAGAGAAAAAGCAGCCGGTAGTTATAATGCCAGCGGGAGGTCTTTCGGAGGATCAGGAAAACGACGATCTCACCTCCGGCAATCAGGGCGAAGAGAACGCCCAGAAAGCTATCCCCGATTACTTCAGGCAGAGCCTTGGCCAGTTCCGGAAAGAGCGCCTGGGAAGCGCCGATCGCGAACCAGGCCGCGAAGTTGGCTGCCCAACCGATATAGATAAATCCAGGGACTGACTTCTCCTCTTCTTCCACTCCGGATATGGATAACGTCTCTATCCCTAACACGGAGGCTGTTTTCCTCCAGCGGACCGCCAGGATAACCAGAATGACGACAATCAACGCGGCGGAAGCAAGATATGGCAGACGATAATTAGAGGAGATCAGCATCCCGCCAATAAGCGGGCCCACCATCACCCCTCCGATCAGAGCGATATTATAATTCCCTACGTGAACTCTAAGACGGGCCCCCCGTCCCTCTTCTCCCAGCCACCGGATCATGGCTGGCCAGAAGAAAGAAGCGCCCAGTGCTACCACTATTGTCAGGATAATGAGATGCCGAAAGCGATCGACCAGAAATATCGAGCAGAACGCCAGGAAAACAATGGCACAGGCCAGCACAATCATCTTCCGGAATCCGAGCCGATCGGTCCAGAATCCGCTTGCGGCGCATCCAAAAGCGTAGACTATCGCCGGACCCGATCCCAGAATTCCCAGCATAAGCGCGTTGGCATGAAAACGATCCAGGGCCACTAACGGATTACTGAGAAGCACTAATCCGGTAGTAATGTTCATCAAAAATGCTATTACATATATCATTATTATTTTTACTTCGTAAAAATAATATCGTGGAATGTTAAATTCAATATTATCGAGTTATTTCCACATAAATGGAATAATACCAACAAATAGCTTTGCCTCGAAACTGTGGGAGCGGCTTCCAGCCGCGATTATCCGGGCAAGAACCACTTCTATAGATGATTGTTAAAATTCCGAAGCAAAAATATGAAGAAATGAGGCCGGGGCGAATAACTTTAAACTTTAGGCACTTTCGCGCACTTTAGGCACTTACTCTACTTTAAGCACTTCACTTACTTCTGCATCTGGGAATAGATATAGCCATCCAGAAAGAGCGCGGCCTTCTCCAGGGCGCGGTGCCGGTGGCTGATCCTATTCTTAATCTCGGGCGAGAGTTCGGCAAAGGTATGATTATATTCAGACGGCAGAAAGATGGGGTCATAACCAAATCCACTCCCGCCCCGGGGCGCAGGGATAATACTCCCCCGACAGGACCCGGATACCACCTTCTCCATTCCATTCGGGCCCACAATAGCCAGCCGACACTGAAATGTCGCACCACGCTCGTTTTCGGGAGTCTCCTTAATCTCATCCAGCAGCTTCATGCTTCTCTCGTAGTCGGTCAGGTCATCGCCTCCAAAACGGGCCGACCTTACTCCCGGTCGCCCCCTGAGTGCGTCTACCTCAAGACCGGAGTCATCTGAGAGGACGATCTTCCCGGTAGCCTGATGGACAACTCGAGCCTTCTTGAGTGCGTTCTCTTCATAGGTTTCCCCATCTTCTATTATCTTTGGGATATCATCAAAATCATCGAGGGAAAGAACATTGACAGAGAGATGTTCTAAAAGTCTCTTAAGTTCGGCTACCTTCCCCGGGTTACGACTGGCCACTACAATATCCATTGTCTCTGCTCCTTTTTAATAAATTAGCGCCTGTGGCGCTAATTTAGTCTTGAACCAAGACCAACATAATTATATCAGATCAACACCGGGAATTATTTCAATGATTTCTGGCTGCTTATATTGTCCCGATACTTTTTTTAATCGTCCTGCCCGGAATCGTTCTGCCTAAACTTTTTTGTTTTTAATCATCCTGCCCCACTCCCTACTCCCTACTCCCCATTCCCCATACATACCAACTTTTGAAGTTTAATCAACTCATGAATCGCCGGCTCCGCGTAATCGAGCATCTTCGTCAACTGCTCCCGGGAAAATCCTCTCTTCTCTCCGGTCCCCTGTATCTCGATAAATTTTCCGTTCTCGGTCATCACCACATTGCAATCGACATCCACATCCTTATCTTCATCATAATCAAGGTCCAGCAGAACCTCCCCATCACGAACCCCGATACTGACCGCGGCCAGATGTTCTTTAATCGGAATCTTATCGATCATGCCTTTGGATTTTAAAGCCAGCAAGGCTTTCATCAGGGCCACAAAACCCCCGGTAACTGACGCGGTTCGGGTCCCTCCATCAGCCTGTATCACATCGCAGTCGATCCATACCGTCCGCGGCCCCAATTCTTTCAGATCGACCACCGTCCGAAGCGACCGGCCGATCAAACGCTGGATCTCGTAAGTACGCCCGGATTTCCTACCCGTGGTGGACTCCCGCTGGGTACGATACGGCCCGGCGCCGGGAAGAATTGAGTACTCCGCCGTAACCCATCCGCTCTTTTCTCTCTGCTTGAGCTGAGCCTGATGAAGCCATCGGGGAACCTTCCCCTCCACCGAGGCGGTACATAACACCCTGGTCTTTCCCATATCTATCAAGGCCGACCCGGCGGAAAGTTCCACAAACCCGGGAACTATCTTCACCGGACGCAGTTGATCAACTCCTCTATTATCCTTTCTCTCTTTTTTCATCTTTACTCCCGACAACTGAATTTGTATATCTTCTGATACCATAGCCCAAACACTGCCCCGCCGGCTCTATTCTTCTTTTCCCTTAATACTGCGAACTTCATCTCTGAGAAATTGAAGCACCCCTAAACTCCTCCCCCATTCCTCAAGATACTTAAAATCAAGATCTTCTGAACTCTCCAGAAGAATCTGACGAACATCCTCATACTGTTATTATAGGGCGCCTGACTCTATATGCAATGAAAATTCTGACCTTATAAATATGATCTTAGATACACAACCTCTGAGTACCCCCCCGTAAACAAAACACCCTCTCCCGTCAGTTAAGACAGGAAAGGGAAACACTCTGCGCTCTGCGCAAATACGCCCGGCGCGATTCTGCACCGGAGGCGCATCAGCCTCTGGCTGAGAACACTTACTTCACACTAAGCAATGGTAATTTTACAGAATACGACCTCTGAATATTAATACGCCCGGCGCGATTCGAACGCGCGACCTCTGCCTCCGGAGGGCAGCGCTCTATCCAGCTGAGCCACGGGCGCATAAATCAAAAGAAACAACTACTCTATACAAATATTAAAAGCAACAAGAATTTCACCGCGGCTCTCCTGTTATCTCAATCTCGAAGAGTTTCGGCCATAGCTTCCCGGTCACGAAGAGATGTCCGGTCTCCGGATCGTAGGCGATTCCGTTCAGGCAGGCCTCCTCTTTCAGGGGAAGGGATAAGTTCATCCCCTTCAGAACAGACCAGTCGATCATTTTCCTGTCTTGATCGGAGAGGAGTCCTTTCATATCCAACCAGCCGGTTACCAAGCCTGTAGCCGGAGAGATGATAACAATACGGGATGTGGGCCAGACATTGGCATAAATCTCACCTTCCGCGTACTCCAGTTCATTCAGTTTGGCCACCGGTCGGTTACCATCACGAACTTCAACGCGGCGAATTTCCTCATACGTCTCCGGGTCGAGAAAGTACAGATTCGCGCTCCCGTCGCTCAGGATAAGCACCTTCCCATCAGTTGTTATACCCCATCCCTTGGTCCGATAAGGAAATTTTCCGGCCCTGGTAAAATCATCAATCTGGTAAATATAACCAAAACGGCCCTCCTCGGTGAGCTGTAATACACAGTTATCGAAGAGAGTTATCCCCTCGGCAAAGTATCTATCGGGAACTTTCTTGTTAAGCAGAACCCGGCCAGTCTCCGGGTCAACCTTCCGCAGCGTCGAGCATCCGGGGAGGCCGGTGCCCTCGTATAGAATCCCGTCCCGGTAGGCCAACCCTTCGGTGAAGGCAGAGGGGTCGTGGGGATACGTCTTAACCACACGATAGGAATACTCCTGAACTTTATCGCCTGTGGGCGCACTGGAACACGCGATGAACAGCAGCACCGTCAGTCCAGACCAACCAAAAACCTTCATTGCCTTCTTCCTCTTAATAATTCCTTCCTCCTGACTGATTCTGAGAGATAAAAGAGTGTATTGCCGGTTAGCTCCCGGTTCAAGAAAAAAGGCTCCTTGTGAAGTCGACAATACTGTATTAATATTTTTACGGGTTGTTTTTTGCTATTTTAACGACCTTTAACGCTTTCTTGCTTTAACGTCTTTTTTCTTCAACGTCTTTTTTTCAACGTTTTTATTTTTTAACGTCCTTATTATTTAACGATAGCGCCGAAGGCGCTATGCCCTATGAACTTCGCCACCGTAAATTTTGGGGTTTTCTTTGCTATTGTCCTGGCGGTCTACTTTCTCCTGAATCACCGCTGGCAGAACCGCTTCCTGCTGGTCGCCAGCTACGTATTCTACGGCTGGTGGGATTGGCGGTTTCTGGGACTGCTGCTACTCTCGAGCGTAGTGGACTACGGGTGCGCTCTCTGGGTGGACCGCGGACGCCACCCTGATTTTTTAGTCCGGAAGCGGAGACTGGCCCTGACCGCCAGTATCGTCACCAATCTGACGATCCTGGGGTTCTTCAAATACTACGGCTTCTTCGCCGATTCACTGGTCACTATGGCGGGTGAGGCGGGCCTCCAACTGCACCTGCCTACCTGGAAGATTATCCTCCCGATCGGGATCTCCTTCTACACATTTCAGACCATGAGCTATACGATCGACGTCTACCGGGGGCGAATGCGCGCCACCACCAATCTGCCGGACCTGATGCTCTATGTCAGTCTCTTTACCCAGCTGGTGGCCGGACCGATAGAGCGGGGCGCGCACCTCATGCCCCAGATCATTAAACCGCGGCATCCGACTCTGGATGGCTTCTACAGCGGGGCTCAGCTGGCGTTCGTGGGACTCTTCAAGAAGTTAGTTATCGCCGACAACATGGCCGTACTGGTCAACAGTGTCTACGGAGGAAACAACCCATCCGGGGCGGCAGTGCTCCTGGGAACGTACGCCTTCGCGCTGCAGATCTATTGCGACTTCTCGGGCTACACTGATATCGCTCGGGGGACCGCCCGGATGCTCGGTTTCGACATCTGCGTAAACTTCCGCCTTCCCTACCTGGCGACCAACCCGAGCGATTTCTGGCAGCGCTGGCATATCAGCCTCTCGACCTGGCTCCGTGACTACCTTTACATCCCGCTGGGGGGGAGCCGGCACGGACGCTTAAAGACCCTCCGCAACCTGGCAATCACCATGCTCCTCGGAGGCCTCTGGCACGGCGCCACCTGGCACTTCGTCGCCTGGGGAGCCTTCCACGGTCTGCTGCTGATTGTCTATCGACTGGGAGAAACCCCTCGTCTGGCCCGGCTAAGGACATTCGAGACCCGCCGGGGAATCCGCTTCTGGCTGTCGGTCCTGGTCTTCTTTCATTTAGTCTGTTTCGGGTGGCTGCTCTTCCGCGCCACGGACATGGTCCACGCGGTCCATCTAATGGCGGCGCTGGGATCAGGCTCGTTCTGGGAGCCGGTCTGCGGCCCCATGCTCCTGATGGTGGCGGCCGGTGGGCTACCCCTGGCGGGGTTTCAGATCTATCAGTATTACCGTCGTTCCCCCGAGCCATGGGTGATCTGGCCGGGGTGGATACGCGCGGGTTTCTATGTAGCTTTATTCTATAGCATCGTCCTCTTCGGGTCGCCGGGAAATAATGAATTTATATACTTCCAATTCTAAAACGTTGCACGTATTCCTTCGGCGCGGCCGCTGGCCTACCGCGCTCCTAGCGGCCGCAGGCGTGATAGTGGTGATTGAACTACTGCTGGCCCTCCTGCCGCATCCCGATTATAAGGACTTCGTCCGGCATCGGTTCTACAACCCGCAGGTAAAACCCGGTGTGGCCGAAAGCGTGGTCCAGTGGCAGGTAGCGCACGCGACTCTCCTAGGGGAAGAGCAGGATATCCTGCTCCTGGGCGGCAGTGCCTGCCTGTGCAATTTAGACCCCGAACTCCTGATGGAGAAGACCGGCCTCAAGACCTGGAATCTGGGAACCTTCGGCTTCATCTACACCACCGGGCATTCCGATATTCTCCGGCTCTTCATCGAGCACAATGGGGCGCCGCGATTTCTGGTCTACCACACCTCCCACGATCCCCTGACTGCAAGCAGCGGGAAGAAGGAGGTCAGAACCTGGGTTTCCCGCTTGCGGGAATGGATGGCCCCGCTCGAAACAGTGAATTATCTACTCCCCAGCCTGCGTCAGCGGCAAGAACTCAGAGACACTATCTTGGCCTTGGGGAAGGAAAGCGTCCCCTATACCGGGCTGAATCTGCCCCGGGGAGATTTTGCCTCGGATAATGAGATGCGATCACAGCTCTGGGAAAGGCGCGGGACACTCCTCAAGAAGCCCCGTGACCCGGACTCTGAGGACAGGTTCCAGGGTAAGATCGTCTGGGGCCCCCGGTTCCACCCTGACTGCGTAAGTGGGCTGGAAGGGATATTCGAGATGGGCCGTGAGTACGGCTTTCCCATCCTCATCCTATTCAATCCCCTGCCCGAACAAGCGGACAACGAGATAGTAAGGGAGGCTATGGCCGCCCTGGAAGCAAACCTGGAAGAGACAATCCGGCCCTATCCATGGGTCAGCATCTACCAGCCATTTCTACGCTTTTATCCCAACGACCTGTGTGGTGATATGCGCCATCTGTCTTTGAAAGGCAACCAACGCCTCACCGAGGAACTGGGCGATTGGATTAGTGCCAACTGGCTCCACCGTTCCGACTGATCGGCGGACAATCCCCCGGTAAAAACAGAGGCAAAACTCATGAAATTTAATGCCTCCGATCAATCGCATGAATCGGGGATGTCTTTAAGGACACGAAATCCGGCCCCGTTGGTCGCTTCGTAATCACGATGGGAATTGCGGACCGCAACATACAGGTCCTGAGGCTCGAAGTACCAGGCCCCGCCCCTGAGGACCCTCTTCCCCCCTCCCCCGAGATCTCCCCATACCCCCTGATCGGGCGGCGCGCCGGAAAATGATCCGTGCCAGGCATCTTCGCACCACTCCCAGGCATTTCCAGCCAGGTTATGAAACCCCCACCGGTTGGGGAGATAAGATCCCACCGGCGCGGTCCAGGCATAGCCATCATCACAGGAGGAGGTGTTCCACCCCTCAAAAATCCGGGCGGCGGAAAGATCGCCGCCATTGGCATACCGGCAGACCTCATCTAATCCTGTGCCCCAGTAAAACGCGGTATCGGTTCCCGCCCGGGCCGCGTACTCCCACTCGGCTTCTGAGGGGATACGGTACCCATCCCCCAGCCAGCGGCAGAATGCCCGTCCATCGTTAAGACTGACACAGACCACCGGATGATCGCTCACCTGATTGAACCCGGGATTCTTCCAGTTGATCCCCTTCTTCTTCCCCCATCTCCGCCCGTCCCAGCCGGAAGCCTTCCCCCGCTCTTCCGCATTGGTCCGGTAGCCGGTATCCTCGATAAAGTCCTGGAATTGACCGATAGTCACCTCGTATCTCCCCAGATAATACGGACGTGAAACAGTAACCCGGTGACGGGGCCGTTCGGCCGGCTCCCCAGTTTCCCCATCCCCGCTTCCCATCATGAATTCGCCCGGCTTGACCAGGATAAACTCCATCCCGGTCCGCTCTTCCCGGAGATTGTTCGGCAGATCATTCAAATCTCCCTTATAAGGCAACGGGATAATCCGATCTTCCGATTCCCGTTCCTCGCAAGCGGCCAATGATAGACATACTATCAGAAGTGGAATAATTTTTCCGGGGATATACTTTGTGGTTTTAAGATTCATGATGGTTCTAACTATACCTTGATTGAGGTCAAGCTAAACTCATAATATCCTCCAAGCAGTTCACACTGTATTGTTATACTGTCATATCTTGCCCCACAGGATGAGCTGCCTCAAGAAGAAAATATCCCTCTCGTATGTAAATAACAATTATACAGGAGAAATACTTTTCAGTATTCAAAATCTCCGGTTTTGAGTTTGCGGGAGAACTCTTATTTTATTTACGATCATTTTACAATATTTTTACTTTTTTCTGCCAATCCAGGATCTATTCGAGCGTATGTTTATTCAAAACTCCCCCGCGTTTTGACGACAAAAAAAATATTAGTTTCTCCGTCATTTTGTGGAAAGCCCGCACAAACCCGGGCGCTGCCAGGCGAGTTTGGAATTTTGAATTTGTAATTTATTTGATATTTGAAATTTGGTAACATTTTAGTGCTTTGAAAAAATCCACCACCGACCCTGTGTCGGTGGATATGTGATTGATCACTAAATATATCCACACATCCCCCCCCCTCCCCTCCTTATTAAACAAAATACGTCAACAGACTGTGTCGCAAATGCCTCTACAACTGACTCTTTTTCACACTTGGAGGAAAGTTTAGTCATGAGGAAATATAGATCCAAAAATTGAGCTGTTTCCGATCGTTATTTCATCAATATTACTTGGGACAAAGGAGATACTCCTTCTTAACTACCCCATTTGTTGAATAAGACCGGGGACTCCCAAAATGTTGATCATCCGGACAATATTAAAACAGCTTGCTAGCAGCGCCATCTCCGCTTTGACTCCTTCTCTCCCTCGAAGAAGAAAAGCATCTACTTTTAAATTACGTTTTATATGCCCAAATGGTAGTTCAACTTTCTCCTGGCGTAACTTATAGATGACTTGTGATTTCGGTTGTTTATACTGTGCTTCAAATTTTTCTCGAGCTTCCTCTCTAATAAGCCGGCTTACACTTCTTCCTCTTCTAGATTTAGTACATATTCCAAAATGTTGACACTGTTGACAAATGAATCCTCGGGGGATCGAATATATCCTCGTTTTGCCTTTTTTATTTGAATAGATATATGGCAAAATCTGTCCTTCCGGACATAGGAAATGATCTTTTTCAGCATCGTAGTGAAAATATTCTAAATCGAATGGTTTTATTTTTCGTTTTTTTCGAGAGGCCTGTCGTTTTGAAGGTACTAC
>Ga0307991_1001219_pt1 | contig 18202 bp, 12 predicted proteins | sample EllFjometagen131_FD_203146 | JGI IMG/M metagenome (GOLD analysis project Ga0307991, IMG submission 203146) | Marine microbial communities from Ellis Fjord, Antarctic Ocean - #131 | ecosystem: Environmental > Aquatic > Marine > Unclassified | place: Southern Ocean | collected 2014-10-08 | reverse complement strand
AAAAAACGGAAGACCAGTATATTTTTATGAACAATCATTATAAAGGAAAAGCTGTTAAAAATGCCTTGATGCTAATTAAACTTCTAAAAGAAGAAATCAAGGCAGGGAAAATTAAAGAAAAAGAAGAAGAACAGGAAAAAGAGGAAGAGGATTAAAGAAAAATTGCTTATATTTTTTTGCCCCTTAGCTAAACATATGTTTTAAATTGGTTAAGAAAACAAGAGGAAATAGTATGTAGTATCGAGTATCGAGATACTGTTTTCACTATTTGCTAACGACTAATTAGCCAGAAAGGAATCTTAAAATGAACATGGTCCACCTACATGTACACTCTCAATACAGTATGCAAGACGGGTTTTGCTGTATTGATGGTTTAATTAAAAAAGCACTCAACTTTAATATGAAAGCAGTGGCTTTAACTGACCATGACGGACTTTACGGAGCAATTCAATTTTATAAAAAAGCAAAAAAAGCCGGAATAAAACCGATTATCGGCTGCGAGATAAGAGTTAAAACTCATCGGGAGGTAAAAAAATATTATCATTTGGTGCTTTTAGTCCAAAATAACAATGGATACAGCAACCTCTGTCAAATAATTACTAATGCTCATTTATCCAATCCGGGAGGCATTCCGGCTGTAGAAAAAAACATTTTAGCAAAACATGCCAAAGGAATCATTGCTTTAAGTGGCTGTACATCAGGAGAAATATCCTCTCTTGTTTTAAAAAAAGATATTGAATCAGCAAAAATTACCGCCTTGCAGTATCAACAGATATTCGGCAAGAATAATTTTTATTTAGAATTATCATCACACGGTCTCAAAAAGGAAAAGGAAATTAATTCAAAATTAATTGAAATGGGAAGCAAATTGAAAATTCCTCTGGTGGTGACAAATAATGTTCACTATTTAGAAAAAAAAGAGGCTCCCTTTCAACACCTCTTAAATAAGATTGCCAATCTGGGAACAAAAGAAAGATTCCATTATACAAAACTTGGGACAAATGAATTCTACTTTAAATCTCCTGTAGAAATGGAAAAATTGTTTTTTCAAATACCTCAAGCCCTTAAAAATACAATCGAAATCGCCGATAAATGTAATCTGAAACTTGATTTAGAAAAAATTCACCTCCCCGCCTATCCTTTGCCTTCTTCCTGCTCTACTCAAAATTATTTAAAAAAACTTTGTCTGGAAGGTTTAAAAAAATATTATCCTACCCCTTCTTCAAAAGTGACAAAACGCTTAGAATATGAATTAAACGTAATAGACCAGATGGGATTTGCCGGATATTTTTTAATAGTTCAGGATATAGTTCGCTTTGCCAAACAAAACAATATTCCGGTAGGCCCGGGCAAAGGTTCTTCAGCCGGAAGTTTAGTCTCTTATCTTCTTAATATAACCGAGGTAGACCCGTTAAAATATCAACTCTTTTTTGAAAGATTTCTTAATCCGGAAAGAATAGACCTTCCGGATATCGATATAGATTTCGGCCAACTGGGGAGAGAAAAAGTAATCTCTTATATCTTTAAAAAATTTGGGCATAATCGGGTAACTCATGTCAGCACTACCTCCACCTATGCCGCTCGCTCGGCCGTTCGAGACACGGGGAGAGCACTGGGATTCCTCCCTCGGGAAATAAATGAAATCGCTAAACTCATGCCTATATTCTCCTCACCTGGAGTCATTAAAGCTTCTCTTAAACATTTACCTGAACTACAAAAACTCCCATGTGACCAGAAACCTCTTAAATCATTATTCTCTTTTGCTCAATCCATAGAAGGAATACCCCGGCACCTCTCTGTACATGCCTCTTCAATGATAATCTCAGATAGGCCGCTTTCGGAAATAGTTCCTCTGGAAATAACCAATCATGGAGAGATAGTCAGCCAATATGAAAAGAAATCGATTAAGGATTTGGGATTGTTAAAAATAGATATTTTGGGCTCCCGAAGTCTTACTGTCATTAAAAAAACTTTAGAAACATTAAAAGAAGACAATGTAAATATTAATCTTAGCAAAATTCCTCTGGATGACAAGGCAACCTTTTCTGCTCTTCGGCGAGGTAAAACTCTAGCAGTTTTTCAGTTAGAAAGTTCAGGAATATCCTCTCTTTTAAAAAGACTCTCCCCTTCCAACTTAAACGACTTGATCGCCGCTCTATCCTTATATCGACCAGGGCCTCTGGATAGTGGAATGACCGAACACTACCTTAAAAGAAAAGAGGGAAAAGAAGAAATATCCTATCTTCACCCCAAGCTTAAACCGATTTTGCAAGATACTTACGGAGTGATTATTTATCAGGAACAGGTTATGCAAGTAGTTTCTGCTTTTGCTCTCCTTAGTTTAGGAGAAGCTGACCTCTTCCGTCGAGCCATCAGCTCCCGCTCACCGGTAGAAATGGAGAAACAGAAAGATAATTTTATTAAAAAGGCTGTTCAACAGCAAAATACCAGAAAAAAGGCAGAAAATATTTTTCATCTGATTTCTAAATTTGCTCATTACGGTTTCAATAAAGCGCATAGCACTTCCTATGCCTTAATTTCTTATATCACCTGCTATCTTAAAGTGCACTACCCTGCATACTATCTGGCCTCAATGCTTACTTACGGCATGGGTTATTATTCTTCTGATCGTTATGTTCAAGAAGCCCGGCGTTTCAAGGTCAAAGTGCTTTCTCCCGATATAAATAAAAGTGGAGCTGGTTTTACTGTAGAAGAGGGAGCTATCCGGGTGGGACTGGGTAAGATAAAGGGTATGGGAGAAAAACATTTAAAATCTATACTGTCTGCACGAAAAAAATATAAAATATTTCATTCTTTGTATGATTTTTGTTATAAAATAAACTCTTTTAGTATCAATCAGACTCTGATAGAAAGTCTTATTAAAATTGGTGCTTTTGATTTTACTGCCTATCCGCGTTCATCATTACTAAGCTTGCTTCCCCTCACTTTTAAAAAAGCTAAAAAAAAGAATAAAGAAAGAATGCAAAATAAAATATCGGAAGAAGAGGAATCATATCACACTGAGCTCATTGCTTCCGACTCCATTCCTGCGTATCATTTCTCTAAATCTTTTCAAATGAGTCTGGAAAAAGAAATTCTCAATTTATATATAAGTAACTATCCTTTAGAAAAATATGATAAACTATTTTCACATTTACCAATGACGAATTCTGATCAACTATTTAATTATTTTTATAAAAAACCGATTTTTATCAAAGGAATACTGATTCAAGCAAGAAAACAATTTACCAGGCAAAAACAGGTTATGGCTTTTTTGCTTCTGGAAGATGAAGCGGGTTTTTTTGAAGTAATTACCTTTCCGGCTGTTTATCAAAAATATGCCAACCTCTTTCAAAGGGAGGCACCTCTTTTGATAGAAGGAGTCTTGAGTAAGAATGATAGTAATTCCAAAATAATCGCTTACAAGATTGTGAACATAGACAGTATAAAAACAGTATCAAGTATCGAGTAAAAAAGATAAAATCCAAAATAAAATACAGTTCACAAGTTTCGAGTTTCAACTAAAGAAAATGCAAAGAATAAATTTTAAAGAAGTGGTAGAGGTAAACCTTTTAGAAAGGAACTAAAACAATGAGTGATAACCGTTACCTATCCATCATTCATCTGGATCTTGATGCCTTCTTTGCTTCAGTAGAGCAAAGAGATAACCCAGCTTATCGAGGAAAACCTCTTATTGTAGGAGGGATAAGCGGCGGAGACGGCAATACTAATCGGGGAGTTGTTTGTGCTGCTTCTTATGAAGCCCGTCAATATGGTATTCATGCCGGCATGCCTATCTGGGAAGCCCGCCAAAAATGTCATAAGGGAATTTTTGTCCCTGCTCAAATGAAAAAATATGTGAAAGTATCAAAAATGTTTTTTGAGATATGTAAGGAGTACACCCCTTTGGCAGAACCAATTAGCATTGATGAACTTTTTTTAGATGTCTCCGGATGCGAATCACTTTTTGGACCTGTTAAGATCATAGGAAAAAAAATCAAAGAAAGAGTTTATAAAGAATTAGGCATTAAAGTTTCGATCGGCATTGCAAAGAATAAATTTCTTGCCAAGATAGCCACTAATTTGGGAAAACCGGATGGTTTCTTTATTATTCACTCAGATGAAATTAAAAAAATTCTTTATCCTCTCCCCATCTCCGCGCTCTGGGGTATCGGTAAAAAAACAGAAAAATTATTAAAAAAGTCCGGCATCTACCAGGTAAAACAATTAGCTGAAATGCCCGATCCAATCATAGAAGATCTTCTAGGTAAAAATGGAAAAAAGATAAAACTTTTAGCTCAAGGATTAGATAAAAGATCGGTTACTCCTATCTCTGAAATAAAATCTATTAGTAAAGAAACCACTTACCTTACAAATATAATCAAAAAGGAAATCTTAATTAAAGAATTGTTAAAAATTTCTCAGATGGTGGGTTATACATCACGAAAAAAGGGTTATAAAAGCAGAACTGTTACTTTAAAGATAAGATTTAAAAACTTCACTACATTAAATAAATCAACTACACTGGAAAATCCTACCAATATTGATGAAATTATCTTTAAGGAAATTATAAAACTTTTAGAAAAAATAAATATTAGAAAGGGTGGTGTCAGGCTTTTAGGTGTTAAACTTTCTAAATTAACTTCTAATCATGCCATGAAACAGTTAAGTTTGCTCGGAGAAAAAGAGGATAAATTAGAACAATTGACACAATCTTTAGATGAAATCAGAGAAAAGTACGGCAAAAAAGCCGTTAACAGAGCCAGCCTTCTATCTAATACTAAAAAGGATCTCAACATTTGATATACCCTGACTTAAAAGAATTTATACGTTATGTCAAATGTTGAGATCCTTACAACTATTCAAATTTAAATCTTTTTTCTTTAAATAGTCTCAGGCAGACATCTACTATTTCAGGCTCATAGAGGATTCCTTTATTCTTAGAAATTTCTTCTAAGGCTACATCTATTCCGAGAGCTGGTCGGTAAGGACGATGGGAAGACATTGCTTCTACTACATCAGCTACACAGATTATTTTTGCTTCTAAAAGAATTTCATCTCCTTTTAATCCTCGGGGATACCCTGACCCATTTACCTTTTCATGATGCTGGTAAACAATTTCTGCAACAGGCCAGAGAAAATCTACTTTTTTAAGAATATCATACCCTATTTTGGAATGGTTTTTAATCAAACTAAATTCTATTTCGGAAAGTTTTCCCGGTTTACTCAGTATCTCAGCAGGTAAATTTATCTTGCCCACATCATGTATAAGAGCGGCAATTTTTATTCCTTCAACTCTGTTTTGAGTGAATCCCATTTCTTCGGCCAGTGCAACAGCAAGCTTAGAGACTTTCCTCTGATGGCCGGCAGTATAGGCATCTCTTGCTTCTGTTATCATTGAAATAGCATAGATACTATCTTCCATAGTCTTTTGTAGCTTCTTAAAACTTTCTTTGAGTTGCTCTTCATTTTTTTTCCGTTCAGTAATATCTGCAAACATTCCAATTATTCCCCGGGGTTTTCCATCAACCACAACCGGAGAACCGGATATAGACACCGGAAATAAAGTGCCATCCTTCTTCTTTCTGATAGTCTCAAAGTTAATATAACCCTTTAATAATGTTTTGCTATCAATATCCTTCCCTTCTTCAATCTTTTCAGGAGGGTGAATAATCCCGGAATTGATATTCTTACCTTTTATCTCTTTCAGTGAATAACCAAATAGCTCACTAAAACGTAAATTTATATCTAAAATATCTCCTTTTTCATCAACATACACTATTCCTTCCGGATTATTTCTAAAGATACTGATAAATTTCTGCTGGCTTTGACGTAAGGATTCTTCGGCTTTTTTTTGTTGTAGGGCAATTGCTGCCTGTTTTATAAATGTTTCTATTAAATCTGTATTTTTTATTTTGTTTTGTCCGCGCAATAGAATAACAATTTCACCAAGTATCTCTCCTTTTCTGGAAAGGCCTATCATATAGACTTCGTTTAAATTAAATAATTTTTTTACAATTTGAGAAACACTTTTTGTCGTATATCTTGAAGATAATTCAGTAAATCCTCCGGGCCATTTAGTTAATTTACCGCTAAATAAAATCTCTCTGCCTTCTTCGGCAGAAATTTTACTTTTTTGCTTGGAAATTTCTAAACCACCTATTTTATAAACCATCTTGGTCGGGTCTTTTCCTGCTATAGATAAAATTTTCTTTAAGTTATTTCCAAACCCTTCAAGATAACGAACAACAAATCCATCTTTTTCTTTATCAAATTCATTAACGTAAATAACCGTATCGCCTATAATTTCCTGTACTTTTTCTCCTATATACTGAAAAATATCTTTTTCCAGGGGAAATTCTACAAAATCCATAGCGGTGTCAGCTAAAAATTCCATTTCGGAAATATATTCCCTTTCACTTTCTTCAGTTTTTTTGTAATCAGTAATATCGGTATCTTGCCCTATAAACTTCTTTTTGATTTTCTTTTTGTCTTTCATCATTATTTAATCCTTAATAAACTATTCCTATTCACTCTTCATCTTATCTATATTCTATATAATTTTAGAAAATCCTCTTTATTGGTTTATTTTTTTAATAATAGACTATAATTTTTCGTAGATGTATTCTATTATTCTATTCTCAAAAATTTTAGGGTCATTCTCATCTTTTATAAATATAAAATTATTTTCCATAAGGCAAAAGACTATCCATCTCTTATTTTTGGTCTGCAATAAGCCAGCCAGCGCTGAAGCCGAGGACAAAGTCCCAGTCTTGCCCCATACCTGAAAAGGCAGGCGTTCTCTTAAAGTCCCGCTCTCTTTGGTGTTGGCAAAATAATCCAGTATCTTAAAATCATACTTTTGGTAGAGATAAGTAATTGCTTTTACCAGATGAGCAGGGGTTATAAGATTATATTCAGAAAGCCCGCAGCCGTCTACAACAATATAATCTTTTCCCCATTTTACACCCAGGGTTGTATCAATAACTTCTTCTAAGGAAGCAATAGCTTGAGCGATAGTGTGGGATTCACTCTCAGGATTATCCTTTAGAACAAAGGTACGAAAAATATTTTCAGCACTCTGATTATCACTCTTTTTTATCATATAAGCCAATATTTTATCCAGGGTATCAGAATAATGAATATATTTTACCTTTAAATCTTCCCGAATTTTTCCAATCCGGATATCTCCTTTTATCTTTACTCCTTTTTTGGATAGTTCCCCGAAAAAAATATTTCCCCAAAGCATTGGCATGGTATTGAGATAAGAATTTTGTTTTTCCTTGACTTCAAATCCTTTTACAGTTAAAGCTCCGATCAGGGGATTTTTATCATCCCACATCCATCCTCTTCCTAAAAACTCTTCGGGCAGGAACTTTGAATTGTCCAATATAATATCTCCGGAGATATGCCTGAGATTATATTTTTCCACCAGAACATCTGCAATCTTTCTGATTACTGCCGGGGATTGAGTGGGATCTCCGCTACCTACCACATAGAGATCTCCGTTTATCTCTCCCGGAGTGGTGCTGGAAAAATAGAAGGAAGTGGGATAAGCATACTCCTTATTAAAGGTTTCCAGGGCAACCAGCAGGGTAAATATTTTAGTAAGAGACGCCGGGGTAAAGAGTTTATCTTCATTGTGAGAAAATAATACTTCCTGAGTGTTTAAATCTTTTATCAAGACTCCCGAAAATCCCGGGAACTGACCTATCTCTTCCCAAATACCAGTGCGAGCACCGGCTATACAAATTAAAAGAGAAATAGTTATTAAAAAAGATAATAAAAAAATAAATATCTTATATCTCGATTTCAAACTCTTTTCCTTTTTGGTTTCATTAATACTTGTCTTATATCTATATCTCTATCTCTATTGTTTCTTTACACTTTATGCTCCACGGGCGTGTCCGTAGACTTTTTAAAAACCAGGTTATTTATTTTTTAAATCAGTAATTAATATCTTCTCTTTTATTCTTAAAGCTTTTAATATTTTCTCCGGTGTGATCGGAAGATCAAAAATCCTCACGCCAATTGCATCAAATATCGCATTAGCTATAGCCGGAGCAGCAGCAATCAAACCCGGTTCACCAATTCCTTTAGCTCCGTAAGGTCCGTCTGAATCTTCATTTTCTATAAATCGACTAGTAAATTGAGGTATGTCCATGGAAGTGGGAGCCAAATATCCGGTAAGATCCGCATTTAATGTAATACCTTCTTTAATGACCTGCTCTTCCATCAAAGCCATCCCGATTCCCTGAACCGTTCCTCCTTCTATCTGCCCTTCAGCATTTTGCGGGTTAATGGCTTTACCAATATCTGCAGCAGTATAAACATGCAGGACATCAACTATACCGGTATCTGTATCAACTGATATATCGATAATCTGGGTAATAAAAGTATAGGCTACATATAATTTTTCACCCTGTCCGGTTTTTTTGTCAGGTTTGTCCGTATCCGGGAAAAATGAGGCTTCTGCCTTCAAGCTTTTTCCTTTTGCTTTTACTTTTTTAGCTAATTCCCAATAGCTTAATTTATTATCCGGATTATCTTTTTTGAAAATATAACCGTTTTCAATATCCAAATCAACATGATTGGTTACAAAGTGGATACTGGCATAATGATAAATATTACTTAACAATCCCTCTGCTGCCTCTTTAACTGCATTTCCGGTAAAATATGTCTGCCTGGTAGCAGAAGTTGAACCTGAATTTTTAGTTAAATGTGTATCTCCTCGAATAATCCTAATCATTTCCGGTTTTACTTTCAGCACTTCAGCTGCAATCTGGGTAACTACGGTCAGTACTCCCTGGCCAACATCTGCAGCAGCAGTTCTAATTAAAATTTTCCCTTCCTCTTCTATTTCTACTGAAGCAATAGAGTGATCAGGAAATCCTTCTCCATAGCCAAAACCAAACATAATGGTTGCCATTCCCCGTCCCTGTTTTTTCATTTTATACCTCTCTTCCAGTCTGCCATCATTGCTGCTTCCTCAATCGTCTTTTTTACTCCAACGCTCCGGGTTAATTTTTGTCCATTGGGTGTTTTTGAGCCAATATCGTAAGCGTTCTGTAAACGAAATTTTACAGGATTCATGCCTAATTTATAAGCTAATATATCCATTTGGGATTCATAGGCAAAAGCCAACTGGGTGGTACCAAAACCACGCATGGCTCCACAGTAGGTATTATTGGTATAAACAGCACGGGCGACACCTTTGACATTATCTATATTATACGGACCTGTACAGTGGTACATTCCTTTATGAACGACAGCCAATCCGCTTGAAGCATAGGCACCCGTATCTCCAATAACATCAACTTGACAGGCTGTTAAATATCCTTTTTCAGTAACGCCAGTTTTTATACGAATAATAAAGGGATGTCTTTTGGATTGAGCTATCATTGATTCTTCTCTACTGTAGGATAATTTTACCGGTCTTTTGGTAGCAATAGCCGCTAAAGCCAGATGAATATGAACCGAAATATCTTCTTTTTTACCAAATGCGCCACCAATAACCGGCTGAATCACTCTGATTTTATCTTTGGGAAAACCGATAGACTGAGCAATATCCGCTTGCGTATCATGAAGCCATTGAGTAGCTGCCCATATTTTTATATTTTCGCTCTCTTTATCGTAATAAGCAACACCTGCTTCAACTTGAAGAGGTAATTGGTCAATAAAAGTTGTTTTGTATACGTTATCTTCAATGATATCGGCGTCTGAAAAACCTTTTTTTATATCCCCTTTTTCTAAAAAATGGGTCGATAAAACATTACCATCTTTATGGATTAAAGGAGCATCATCTTCCATTGCACGAAGAGGATTAGAAACGATCTCTAATTTTTCTACTTCTGTTTCTATTAATCTAACTGCTTTTGAGGCTATCTCTTTACTTTCGGCCACTACAATAGCCAAAGCATCTCCCATGTAACGCATTTTTTCTCCGATACCTATCAGTACCGGCTGGTCTTTTATAATTAATCCGAAATTTTTTATATGTGGAACATCAGCTGCAGTAATAATTTTTACTACTCCCGGTAATTTTTTTGCTTTTTCTATATTCAGTTTGCAAAGATAAGCATGCGGGTGAACGGCTCTTTTTATCTTAAGATACAACATATCATCAAAGTATATATCATCAGAGTATTGAGCTTTACCGGTTACTTTATCTTGAGCATCTACTTTGTAAATATTTTTGCCTACATATTGTTTACTCATCTTTCCCGACCTTTCCACTATTTAAAGCTGAAAGTTTATTTCCAGCCAATTTTATAGCATCAAATATTTTTTGATAACCGGTACAACGACAAATATTTCCTGAAATGCCCCGCTTGATTTCTTCTTCGTCAGGGTGAAAATTCTTTTCTAATATTTTTTTAGCTGCCAATATCATTCCCGGTATACAAAATCCGCATTGGACCGCACCGGTTTCGATGAAAGCTTCCTGGATAGGATGCAGTTCTTCTCCATTGCTTATCCCTTCAATTGTAGTGAGTGCTGCTCCGTCAGCTTGAGGAGCCAATACTAAACAGGATGCCACCAATTCACCATTCATAATGACTGTGCAAGCCCCGCACTCACCCTTTCCACACCCTTCTTTCGTTCCTGTTAAATGTAAATCATCCCTGATTAGATCCAACAATCTGGTAGAGGGTGTAGTTTGCATTCTTCTTTTTTTACCGTTTATGGTAAATTCTATTAATATATTACTCATTTAACAGCCCTCCTGCTGGACAATTCTACTTCTTCTAAAGCGTTTATCATTATCTCCCTGGCCACATCTTTACGGTATTCTTTAGTCCCTCTGATATCATCAATGGGAGAAATTTTATCTTCTACTATTTGCCCTAATAGATTAAAATCCAGTTTTTTGAAATTTCTACCTATTATTTTTTCTTTAATTTCTTTTATTTCTACAGGAGTTGGTGCCACAGAACCAAGACAGACACTTACATCTTCTATTACCTCATCATTCTCATCCATTTTTACCACTAAAGCCAGGGTTATTGTCGCTATAACTAAAGCTTTCCTCTTTCCAATTTTTATCCAGCTTCCATAGGTTTTTTTAGGAGGAAGAGGAAGGATTATTTGAGTTAATAACTGATTTGATTTTAGTATCGTCTTCTTGGGTCCAAGAAAAAATTCCTCAGCAGGAATAAGCATTTCTTTTTTCGCTGAAACCAATTTAAATTGCGCCTGATAAGCCATTAAGGGTGGTAATAAATCCCCTGCCGGAGAGGCATTGGCAATATTACCTCCAATGGTTCCACGATTTCTAATTTGAGGAGAACCGATATCCGCAGCCGCCTGACTTAAAACCGGAAAATATTTTTGGATTTCTCCTGATATTTCCAGTTGTGTGTGTGTGGCCATTGCTCCAATAACCATGTATTTCTTATGTATTTTTACCTCTCTTAATTCTTCAATATTTCTTAAATCCAGCCAAGAACCAACCTCATAGAGCTGATCATAATATTGAACTAACAGGTCAGTCCCCCCAGCTAATATTTTGATATCTCTTCCGTATTCACTTAAAATTCCTAATGTTTCTTTAATGGTTTGCGGAACAAAATAATGGCGATTCAAAATAATATTTTTCCGACCTACAGAATAACTTTTAGAAAAATCTTCTATTTTTTTTAATTCTTTTCGAAATTCTTCCATAAACTGAATTTTCCACCTCCTAGCTTACTATCAATATTTTAACACCAAAAAAGTAGTATTCTTCTGCTACTCAACTCATCAAACCATTAATTAAATAATTGTATTTTTTTAAAACAGTACTAATTATTATGCTAATTTTTTTAAACTCTTTAACATTATAATCTTTTGGATATTTAAAATCTAAAGGAATCAATTTACCGTATTTATCTAATTTCAATGTCCAAAGATTATCACTCAACCTTAGAGTTATTATCTGATTATCCAAAGAACCTGTTACTATAAATCCGCTGTTCGTGCTGTTATTAAAGTCTTCATCGCTTGAAAAGAGAGTCAATTTGTCCTTGTATGGTTTTCCCGCATAAGGACAAAAAGTAGCACAATTTCCACATTCGTTACAGTAAGCATCCAGGTGAAGTATCTGCCAGTTATCGCTAAAATCATCATTTTTATCGACGGAAATCGCAATATTTGCCCGATTCGGACAGACATCCACACATTTATTACAAATAAAACTGCATTCAAGGCAACGATCACCTTCGTTTTTTGCAATTATCTGATCATCGCGGGAAATAATTTCCGGTATTATGCGCCCCTTTTTACTATAAATCTCACTTTTTTGCTGTTGTTTATCAAATCCGATATTAAACTCCAAATCCCTATCTGTCCATTTTGGTATCTCTTTTCTTATAATTTCATCCGTCGCCTTTCGTGCATCAGCAATGGCATGTACCACTGTTGAAGGACCGCTCAGAGCATCTCCTCCGATAAAAACATTTTTTACATTCGTTTCAAGGGTTTCCGGGTTTACGTATAAGCCATTTTCCGCGTTAAGTTTTAATCCGGAGGCCGTTAAAGACTTAAAATCAACCAGTTCTCCGATTGCACTAATTAGGGAATCTGCAATGATTTCTTCGGTTTTTTTAGTTGGGATAGGACGCCTTCGACCACTGGAATCGGGTTCTCCCAGGTCCATCTTTCGACATCTCAAAACCCCGTCTCTTGAATATGATTCCGGTAACAGCAGAGATTTAAAGATGACTCCCTCCCTTATTGCCCGATCAAATTCTTCTCTATCTGCCGGCATTTCATTTTTGGTGCGTCGATAAATTATATAGACTTTTTCAACGCCCTCTACTCTGAGAGCGGAACATGCACTGTCGACTGCAGTATTTCCTCCACCTATTACCGCTACATTTTTTCCCAGAGGGAGTTTATTTGGCTCTTTATTAAAAGATTTTAAAAAATCAAGAGAATCATGGATACGATGATGATCCCCTTCTATTTCTAATTTTCGCGAAACCTCTGCCCCAATACCTATAAAAATATATTTATATCCTTTGATATTTAGATCATAAATGGAAAAATCTTCCGATACACCAAATTTAAAATTCACTCCCAAATTTTTTATAAAAGCTATATCCCTTTCAATTGCTGAAACAGGTATCCTAAAATTTGGCAGTACATGACTTATAACACCACCGGGAGAATCCTGCTTTTCGAATACAGTAACTTTAAACCCGGCTTTTGCAAGAAAGTAAGCTGCAGACAGTCCTGCCGGTCCAGCTCCAATTATTGCAGCTTTTGCATCAAGCTGCCTTGTTACACTATCATCAGAACGTATTCCTCTTTTTCCATGCGCTGCAGCAATTCGCTTTACTTCCCGAATATTTACTGCTCCCTCATAGTCCAGACGGGTACAGTTGTACATACACTGATGATCGCAAATATAACCGGTAATATTTGGAAGAGGATTTTTTGTATAAATTAATTCTAAAGCTTTATCATACTGTCCCTGGGAGGTCAACCGGATATATTCCGGAACATCTTGAAGAATAGGACAGGAAACAACACAAGGAGCGATATAGCAATCGGTCAAGGGTAATTTCCTATCTACGGAAACTTTTTTTGTCCCTCTCCATTCTTTTCGGTAAATATCTTCTTTAAGACTGTCTTTGGCAAGACAGTCAAGTTTTTTAAGGTCAATTATATTTTGCTGTGTTTTTTCTTGAAGTTTTGTTTCTAATTTTCGAGCCATTTCTGCCATTCTCAGGTAACCACCGGGCTTTAAAAGATCAGTAGCTACCGTAATCGGTTTAATTCCTGTTTCAAAAAGCCGGGTGATATTCAGTTGGGATGCTCCTCCTGAATAAGATATCGGGAGAGTCCCTTTAAACTCACGCGACAAACGTGAAGCCAAATGAATGGTAAGAGGAAAAAGAATCCGTCCTGATAAATACATCTCATCTCCAGGTAGAATTCCGAGATTATTAACGGTCCCCAAAGTATTAGAAAGCTTTACACCAAAATGCCTTCCATGTTCTGTGGCCAACCCGCTAAGTTGCTTTATCATACTTATGGCGTCATCCCATTGAAGATCCTGAGTAAAGGTATTTTCCTTAATCATAATATAGTTAAATCCAAGTTCGTCCAGTATTTTTCGAACGAATTTATACCCGAGAAGCGTTGGATTTAGCTTGACATAGGTATTCAGTTTTTTTTCTACAATCAGATATCTGCAAATCGATTCCTGTTCTTCCGGAGGACATCCATGCATGGTTGAGAGAGTTACCGACCGGGTAATATTTGGCAAAATCAGGTTTATAATGTTTTTAATATCTTTGATTTTCTTTTGATTTGAGAAAATTTCTGCGAAAGTCCTACTCGAAATAAAACGTTCCAAAACATCCAGATAATGCTTAAATGACGGGTGAGTTGAAGCATCTATTAAATTATTAATAAATGAGTCCATTCCCGGTGTTTTAATTCCCTTCAGATCATAACCAACACTCATGTTAAATATAAAAGATTTTTTATTGGGAAGCTTTTCATTTAAAACTGTTTCCAAAAAGTATATTATTATCCAGGCTTTAATATATTCATCATATGCCTGTTTCAGTGACAATTCGGTAGACCATTCGGTATTGTAGCCTTCATCGCGGGCATCGATACATGGTTTTTCAAATTCCAGGCTATCAAGCTTTTGTACGGTCTTTAGTTCAAAAAAACGTCCGCCGACTAAATAAGCTGTAATGATATTTTGAGCCAATTGGGTATGAGGTCCTGCGGCGGGTCCCAAAGGCATACCGCATTCCTCTTCGAATATATGAATATTTTTCTGATTTTCTTTTTTAAAAAACTGTAATTCCGGAATCCCAAAAATTGTCTTTTGCGACCGATATTCTCCGATTATCCATTGCAGTAAAGCCTCAAAAGAAATCGGTCTCATTCTATCACTCATCTTTTTCCTCCTTCTCGAATTAATTTAGTAATCATGGTTAAAACCATTTCCATGGAGAGAGAACGTGATTTATCAAATTCCACTATTTTTTATTTCCTTAATATTCTGTTTTACCAATTGAAAAATTCCTTGACCAACGGATGGTAATCCCCACGACATATCAGATGATGATTCCCGATAGAATTTTGCAGAAAATATGCCACATCTTCATCCATTTTTAATCTTATTTGAGTTCGGCATAGGTTCTTTTTACTTAAATTTTCCAAAATTTCTCCACCTGACACAAAATAAGTTCGGGTATCCGCTGATAATTTAAAGATAGTGACTCTCCCTTCCGGAATATAACCTTTTATCCCAACACCCAATCCGGATTCAAAGTGAGTATCCAAACGAAAAGTATCAGGCATATTCAAAGGAATGGTACAATGCGCCAGGACAACCTCATTTTTCTTTTTATCAACACTTGCAGGGTTAGCCATAAAAACCGGTTGTCCGGTTAGAAGGTGGAGAATAAGCATGGATATCGTAGCAGGAATATCTCCTTCGCATCCGGCAATGATTCCTTCACTATTGAGTAAAGAAAGACCCAGACATCCGGTATTTTTATATCTCTCTATTAGATCAAAGCATCTCACAGTAATACCGTCAAATCTATATTTGTTTACAATAGCTTTAAATCCGTCATAAATTTTTAATGCTCCGTTAATTGATTTTCTATCAACCGTTTTATTTTTTATATCATTTAATTCGGGATGATCAAAATGATGTTTTTGCTTAATTTCTTTAACTAATTCATCCATTTTAATATCAATTAATGAAATCCCTAAATTGTCTTTCACTTTCTTATAATCTACATCACTGGCTATGAGCCAATCGGACGGTTTACCAATAACTCCTAATTTAATGGAAGGTAGTTTATTTTTTACTTCCCACACCCTGCTTAAATCTTTTATACGATGGGCAATATAGTTACTATCTCCGTGGATAATTTCCACTTTTTTTCCCTTTTCCCTTAAAAATGCTGCAATCTCCAATGCGGCAGGTAATGCGTTGTGTAAGTTACCGGCCAATAGCCAATAATGGCCATTAATGTGCTCGAAGATTTTTTTAAATTTACCTTCTACTCCACCGGATTTTACAAAAATAAGTGGGAAATAATCTTTGTCTTTAAAGTCCTTTAAATCAATATCTATAAATTTAAATCCTAATTTACCCTCAATTTCCTTTTTAAAGTGATGTAAGCTTTTATCAATGTAAGCTTCATCATGTATATTAGAAACTAAATGATATAATCCTATTTTCATATAATTCATCCTTTTATATTTCTTAAAACTTTTTCATCTCAATTATTTTTTTTCGATTAAAAAACACCATCTATATTAAAATACTATAATATTTAAAAAAATCCTCTTTTTTTTCTTACAAAATCTTCAATATTGTTTTTTTATTTATAGCGAGTAAAAAAATCTGATAGGAAAATTCTTGAGAGATTTCAATAGAAGGGAAATAATATTGAAAATAAATTATTACAATAATCTTATAATAAAAAAGGCAAGACGGACAAACTTGCCAAAAGACTAATTTATCATATTGACTCGTTTTTTAATCTGGTTTGCTATCCAAAAAATACAGATAAAATCTCTTCCATGGAGATGTCACCAAAATAATGAAAGAGATTAAATTTTGATAAAGCATCTGTTAGTGCTTTCCTTCCATATTTTTTACCATTAATTTCTTTTTCAATGTCAGCAATATCATTAATTGAAAGAAAATCTCCATAGATTTTACTGTTCTTAATGATTCCATTTTTGACGTCGAGATAACACTCGATCTTTCCACCGGAAAATCGGGAAGAATTGAATAGACTATAATTCGGTGATTTGCTATAATTCCAATCCCATGTTGCATATTTATCCTTAACCAGTCGATTAACCTCTTCTAAATCTTCTTCTGTCAGATGATACTGTATCGGCTCTTCTCCTTTAAACAGGTATTTTAACAAGATATTTTTAAATGCCTGCATATCAATTTTTTGTACTAGATAATCGCTGATGTTTGTTACCCGGCTGCGAATGGATTTGATACCTTTAGATTGTATCTTATCAATGTTAACCTTTAGTGCTTTTTCTAAAATATTTAAATCTGAATCAAATAATAATGTTCCATGATGTAGAATTTTATTTTGATATAAACGTTGCGCATTGCCGGAAATTTTCTTTCCATTCACGGTAATATCATTTCTACCGCTCACTTCAGCCGGAACTCCCATATCTCGTAAAGCATGTGCAATTGGACAAGCATATTTTTTCATATCTATCCGACTTGTTTCAGAAACTTGAGCTAAGAATGTAAAATTTAAATTACCCAGATCCTGATAAACCGCTCCGCCACCGGACATTCGACGAACCACATTAATATTATTATCCCTTACAAACTTCAAGTTAATTTCTTCAACGGTATTTTGATTGCTCCCTACAACGATTGTAGGTGTATTCTGCCATAAAAATATAAAATCTTCGTCTAGAGAAAATTTTTTAAGCACATGCTCTTCTATTGCTAAATTAAAAAAAGGACTTAACGAATGGCTGTCAATATATTTCATTTTTTCACTCCTCTTGCATCACAAGATATTAGCTATCTTCGAATATAATAAATGTTTATTTTATAAGCTATTTTAAATGATATTATCCATGAATTCAACCTAACAAATATTAAACTTTCATTAAAATTCAATAATGTTCGGATATAACTATCATGCAACGAAGAAATTTTTCTTTTATTTTTAATACTTAATAACAATGTTTTGATATTCCATGATATAGTGTTTCCTTTTTTTAAATGATATTTTAACTTAGGAATTTTCATTAATTCTTGTAATCTTTCATAATTCCAATTATAATTATATTAGCAAAAGTTTAAAGATAAAAATTAACCGGGAGTGGATAGGCTCTGGTGGGCCTTGCGGACTTCAAATTCGTGGGCGATAATTAATTATAATTGTCGCGGTGGGTTCGATTCCTACCCCTCCCGCCATTTATTTTTATTTTAGTTATTTAGCAGTTTTTACTCTAATTCTGCGATTATCTTTTTTTACAAATTACCTAAGGAGACCACCATAAGAATTGAAAACTAATAACAATCGAGTAGGAGGTAAATGATTAATTCATTTACCGTCCTCTCACACCACCGTACGTACCGTTCGGTATACGGCGGTTCGTTAGAAATTAGCTACTTGTGTATATCTTACTGAAAAACTTAGGTATCCAAGATTCTTAAGCCTTTTGTTAGTAAAGGTTAAAG
>Ga0307991_1001217_pt1 | contig 18232 bp, 18 predicted proteins | sample EllFjometagen131_FD_203146 | JGI IMG/M metagenome (GOLD analysis project Ga0307991, IMG submission 203146) | Marine microbial communities from Ellis Fjord, Antarctic Ocean - #131 | ecosystem: Environmental > Aquatic > Marine > Unclassified | place: Southern Ocean | collected 2014-10-08 | reverse complement strand
AAATGTCAATCGCTATTTTTGATTTTCCTGTGCCCATATCAGCTAACAAAGCAAAGTAATGGTGATCTTTAAAACGGTTAAATGCTTCAAGTTGATGAGGAAATGGGGTTGTTTTAAAATCCATCTTTATATATCACCTTTCTTTAATTTTTCGATTTTATTTTCTAACGCTCTAATGCGTTTTTGCAATTGCAGTTTCACCTTAACAGCAGAGTTGAAAGGAAAATTATCAGCTTCAGATGCTAACACCCTGATTTTTCCGTCTATTTTCTTTGACTTTAATTTACCGTACTGATTTCCTTTGTTGATAAGGTCATAAATCTGGTTGGTAAAACGATTAGTTCTCATTGCAAAGTCTTTAATCGAAATGTACTCCTCTTTGGTTACCATCAAAATCTCTCCTCGTCTAAATCTTTTATATCCAGAACACAATCAAATCTGGTTTTATCTTTTCTGATTCCAGTGTGCCAATCAATCTTTGCGTGCATTAGTTTGCGATGTTTATTGCTCAATTCTTGACCGTCAACGATTACTACTTTTCCCATAAAAGCAGGGTCTAATATAAGAGAACCGTCTTCAAGTTTATTCGCAGTAAGTTCTAATCTCATGTCTTCAGGGATGCCGGTAACAGTGGCTATGTGATGTTCTCGATCCTCTTTTGTGTATACGGACAGTTTCAGACCCCCAATAAGATTACGTTTAGTGTGTTCAGGGGTCTTGATAAACCCACTGATAAAGGCGTCTATATTGTCTCCTATCTCTCCACTCATGCTTCGTTTAACCTTTATAGCGTGCGTCTTAAGCCTACCACCTGATACGTAGCCTTTGTCTACGTTCTTAAGCACAACACCTTCCTTGCCTTGTTTCCATATAAGGTTAAGGAAGCGTTTTTTGTTTACGCTTACTTGTTCCACAACCATTAGGTTAGTGGTATGAAGACCTACGGCGTCTTTAAGGTGTAAGCGTCTTGCTTCTAAAGAGTACGTGAGGGATAGCGGTCTCGTAGCAAAGCCGAGATCAATCGGGTTACTAAATAAAATACAATCAAAGCACATGAAGAGAAGATTGGCTCCGTTGTGTTGAAGCAACTTAGCCCTGTCTGAATTTGACCCCAGGATAGCTCCAACAGCATCAAGAGTGTTGGTGGACAACAAACCGTCCAAAGTCTCTACCTGTTCCATACATATAGCTTCTGAATCAATAGCCCAAGCGTCTTGCCAATTGACTATACCAAGTCCAGACTCACCTAACACCACATGATTGGTATAGTCAGTTGGCAAGAAGTCTACGTCCGATAGGTTTCCACTCCAGAAACGCAACTTGTCTCCAGGAACGTAAGTAATAACAATACGCCATCCGTTAAATTTTTCTTCTGCAACCCACTGGTTATGGTCTATTTCTAATATGGAGTATTGCTCTACCGATTTCATCTTATCGTATCGATAAGCTTTCATTGGCGTAATTGACCGCCTCATCTGGCAATGTTGTCCTTTTATGCTTCCTGGTTCGTATTTGCGTTCAAAATAAAAGTCTCCTAACGCAGTTTCTAAATCCCTGGCCAGAATACGTCCGTTTACACCTGTTCCAACGCTTGGAAGTTTAACTCCAAGGTGTTTCATTTTTTCAAGCAACGTTTCTATTTTCATGCTTTCTCCTTTTCAAGTCGGCTAATTTGATTGTAAGCTCAACATACCGCTTTAAAAAATTAGACGCTACGGCTTTATAGTTTTTTGTTTTATCAACGTAACTTTCAGAAATCCTCTTGTAATGTGGCAATATTCGCACTTTTGTAAGGACGTCCGCTTCTACACAAGCCGCAAGTGTATCTATCTCCTCGACAAGCTCAACAAAGTTTTTATTGTACACGTCTTTGAGTTCGTTTTCTTTAAACCCCAGTTCGTAATACACCTTCTTCATTATCCTGGCTTCCAAAGCTGAAAAACCTTGGAAGGATGATTTTATAGGACGAACAATGTCCCCTACATAAGCTTCAGAAGCGTCATGAAACATCACAGCTAAACTAAGATGCGGTTCGGACAAACCAAACAATTCAAAAGCGATCTTCTCGCACATAAGACTGTGTGACGCTACGCTGTACGGCCTATTGGTTTGGCCATTGAAGCGATTAATTTTAGGCAAAGCCCTTATAACGTCAGCAATGTCAACTTTAAACCCTTCTGGATTAAGTACGTCAATTTCTCTATTGTAAGCGATGTAATTTGAGGTAGGTGAAGCCAATTTAGATAATTCCTTTCTGTAAAAAGTTATACGCTTTTCCGTATTTGTTGTTGAATTTAGAAGCCTGTCGTTTAGTTGCTTCAATACCGACAGCGGCACAGGCATCGTTAAACTTCTTATCAACAACACGAGCAGCATTAGCTAATCTTCTCTTTTTGTCTCCTGCGGATTCTGCAGTAGTCACTACTCTTACCCAGGGTGTTCCTGTTGTGCTTAATTCTTTGGCCATTTGTCTGTCTCCTTCTTTGTTGTGGGTGATTGAAAAAGTGTAACGCTAAAAAAGCGGAGTAACCAAAGCTACTCCACTTTATTCTAACTACACTTGAGGGATGTAAATAACGCCTTCGATCTCTAAAGGTTTATGAACGCAATCTCCATCTTCACTTATAGGTAAATCAAGAGCGCCGACAAATTCATCTGAACAATCGGCTTCAGGATCTTGTCTGTATACGTCATAGGTCTCAACTTCTGACATGGTAATCTCCTTATCGTTCGATTAATTTTTTCAAAAGTTTTCCACAAAGCTCGTCAAGTTTGTACTCAAATCCGAGAGTGCCGTCTCCGTCACCTTGAATATGACAAATTTCATGACACAAGGTTGACAATAGTTGGTGCATTCGTCCAGGTAAACAAAGCATTTGATTAATAAACACAACGCCACCTTCGCATTTGCCAAGGGGAGCATCGTCGAAAATTTTGAAGAAACGTACTTCAAAAGGCGCTTCCAGGATGTCCATAGCGACATTGACAGTCTTCCTAATATTGTCGTCCACTTCGATAATTTCATAAATGTCGTTGTTACTTAAGATTTTTTCAACTGAAGGCAACCCCCAGTTTTCAGGAACAAGCTTGGAATCTACAATTTTGTGGCCTTTGATCACAGCGACAGTGTTTTGATAGTCGTTTTCTGAAGAGACAAGCGCTTCTTCTCCGTGAATATTATAAAACGCTTCGTGCAGTCGGGCTTTTGCCCAAGAGTCAGGAGAATAGCGTCCTTTCAATCCTCTCATTTCAATAGAATTTGGATTCTTCATTATGTTATCATAAACGTCTTGCGGATGTTCTGTGTTACCGTTGGACAATTCATTTCCAATAGCGTTACGCAAATCCCAGGAGCTTACAGTCGAACGATCTCTGTTCAATGTCATGTTCAGATTCCAGTCGTATAAGGTTTTTTCTTCTATGTTACAGATAAATACACCTTTGCAATACAGCCTTGCGTTAGCGTTTGACTTTCTTTCAAAAAGGACACGATCACGTTTAACAAAATTGTTGCTAATAAAATTTTCGACGTCCGGCATATGCAGGATAATCTTGCAACCATCGTACTTCTTTTTAGGGGAAATAACTGCAGATAATACTCTTTCAGACAAACCTTCTTCAGCTTGAAGCTTGAAAGTCATGTGACCTTCTGGACTGAATACTTCAAGACCATACCCCATACGAGTAGCAACAAGCGCGGCGAGTTTAAAGCCTTCACCAAATTCTCCAATATTGTCGTTGTTGCCTCTGGAGGTTGACGCTCCAAGTACTGTAAGTCTTGCCAATGAAGGTGTTTCGGTTGTTGCGAAGGTAACTGAATGAGCAGTTACATATTGGGTAAAATCAGAATCAGCATCAAGGAAATTACAATATATTTCTCTTACAATTTCCCATTGTGCCCAGTTAGGTACGTAGTTTTCAGATAAGTTTAATGATTTAATAGCCATGGGTGAATGACTCCTTTTTAAACGGATTAAATTTGAGAGACCTTACACTTTATAGTAAACAGCTTTGGTCATTTTAGATAACGCTTCTTCCAGGGTATTTAAATCCTCATCGGACATTGTATCGACTTTATCCGCAATACGCTCAAGATAAGTTGACATATTATCGACAATTGATGCTAAATCCAATTTGGATCGGTATTTTGTAGGCATTGTTACTCCTCTTTGTAAAATAAAAGTATTATGTTATCGCTCTTTTTCTTCTAATGCGATAGTTTATTGGTGTTAAGAACCGCTGACCTGTTGCTTTTAAACATTTGATTTTCGCCTTTTTAATGCAGATCCTTTTCAATACAATCAAAACAACGGAAACAACGGAAACAACGGGAACAACGGAAACAATCGGAACAATCGGAACAACGGGAACAATCGGAACAATCGGAACAACGGGAACAACGGGAACAATCAGAACAATCGGAACAATCGGAACAATCGGAACAACGGGAACAATCCGAACAATCCGAACAATCGGAACAATCCGAACAATCCGAACAATCGGAACAATCCGAACAATTTTTTAACGTTTTGCTACGTCTTTTTGCTTGATCTTTAGTAGTATTTAATTTTAACCAACTGTTATTATTTTCGTCTATCCAATGAGTTTTTGTTTCTTTAAGCATTTTTTCTCGTTCCTTTTTATTTAAGCGATAGTTTTATTGGTGTTGCCCAGTTTAAGGACTTCCTTGACCAGATATGCGGTGATGTATGTGGTGATACTGTTCCAGGAACAGTACTTATCCTTAGATGAATCTACAATTGTTTCAACGATGATAATTCTATCGTCCTGGTAAACGTTAACCGTCATCATGCCGTCGCGTGTAGTGGACAAATTTCCATGGTTGCTGGTTGCTTTGGCATACAATTCAATAGCAGGATGCTTTTTGACGAGTACTTCGTCAATCTTGTCAATAATTGCGTCAAGAGGAATAGTTGCTCCACCTAACAGCAACAGCAAGTCTCCATTAGCGTGCATCGTCTTGAATTTAGCTTTGGTGATGGGGCGTAGTCTCATGATTAATAATCCTCATCCCATTGTTCGCCGTTGGCACGAGCGAGTTGTTTCCAGTTGGTGTTGCGATGTTTCTTTTCGCAAGCCTCGCAAAGGCAAGGATAACCAGACGGCATTGTATTGCCACAGCGTACTGTGATTTCCTTATAACCATAACCAGATTTAACGTATACCGTCATCTTCTTTCCACAAGGCATGATTGTTTTCCTTTCACTGCCATGTGAGCGGAGGATTTGAATTCTTCGTTGGCCATTTCACTTAGTTCATTGGCGCGCTGTTTTGAAAACATGTTCGGAGATTCGTGTACTTCACAAGTTGGGTCGTCTTGTTTAATCCAAATAACCGTGTGCGTCTTGTTTTCTTTCATTGTTTTTTTTTTTTCTCCTTTTGGTATAAAGGCGTTAGTGTTTGGTGGTTGACACCCGTCAACCGTAGCCCCTGTAGGATTTACAGGGAATCTAAAAATTATCATATTTTTTCAGTAAAGTCAAGCTTTTTCGTAAAATATTTTACCCTACGCAAGTGATAGATTTTATAGGGGTTTACGCGTGTCAGGATCGTCTGGTTGCGATGAACCTTAGTGGGGCGAGGGTTTATGGCGGTCGGCAAAGTATAGTAGTTAGTGGGTTTGCGGTTTTGTGTAGCAACGGTTAGGAGTTATCGGTATCCCGCAGCGGTTAAAGTGAATAGCCGGTATACAGGTATGACAATATGGGTCGAATCAGGTATGGTACGGCAAGGGAATACAGCCGATAATAATGGTTATGGTACGTCCAGAAAACCGCCAAAAACGGTCCAAATCGGTCCAAAATCGTACGATATCCAGTTGTACTATGTATTCATATATTTTCAGTCATGGGGTCATATGGCGGAGACGTCTGGTGCAGTAACGTACTCGATGTCCTGGTGTACGCAAAATCAGACGATATCTGGAATACTATATTTTAGTCTATCAGCAGAAAAAGTGCGCAAAAAAACCCGGTCAACTTATCGTTGACCGGGTTACGTGTAAAGGTTAGTGGTTGTAAGGTTTATTCGGCTTTGTCGGCGTCATCCTTAGCAGGAGTAGGGTCAGTTTCCGTTGCATCGTCGGCAACCTTAGGTTTGATAGACTCTTCAATAGACTTGCCTTTGAACGCCTTAGGCTGATCAGCGCCTACAGCCAACAGTACCCATGATTCGGTGTCTTCGTTGAATTCAATCCACCGTCGTGCTGCCGGTACCGCTTTTTTCAGCGCTTCGCGTACACGTTTACGAAATTCACTACGCCCCATTTTCGTTTCCTTGAAAATATCCAGTTCGCTGATAGCAGTTCCAACATTCGCAAATTTTTCAATCAGCGTATCCACGAAAGTCGGGCCGCTGGCACGTGTGCCACCACCACCAAACGCTGCTTTGCCGATGACTCGCGTAATGGCCTCCTGCACATCCTTAGGCAGTTTAGCATAGGGCGCGGTATCGGTAAACGCTTTTAATTTTCCCTTTGCGGCTTTCATTTCCGCGTTGTTGGTGTCCCGAATCAGCTTTTCCCTTGCTTCTTTAGCTTCTTTGTCGGTCAAGGGCGCGTCAGTCTTAGAGCTTGTAGCATCTTTGTCAATGTTCTTGCCGGCGTTCTTAGTTGTGTTAGGCTTTGCCATGGGTGAATCTCCTTAATCTTAGTGCCGTTAGGCGTTGTGGCCGTTGGTGGCCGATCCATCGGAAAAACCCGATGGAAAATCAAATTTTCACGGATAAAATAGGAAGTCAACAATTATTATCCACTTATATTTACAGTGTGTTGCGTCGCTGTTGTCCACAAACCTTAGTGCCGTTAGGATTTATCCCCCTCCTATTTTTAATGTCCGGTGGAATGGTTGAATGCAAGTATCCGCAAAAGGTAGCAAAATTAGGCGTTCAGGTGGTCAAACGCTGCGGTGGCCAGGAGTACTAAGATTTACTGGTGGTTTGGGTAGGAAATTCCTGATCGTCTGATTTTGGTCGTATCAGGGCGTCCGTGAGCCTTAGTGCTGCTAAGGTTTGCGTGGAATCGAAAGATCGTCGATCGGTTGATGTAGTCGTGTAGGGTTATGGTTTATCGTCTGATTTTGGGCGTGTCAGGCGTATTCTTGTGGACATCCTGTAGTGGAAGGCGTTGGCGCTAACAGTAGCTGTTACTACGTTTCGCGATTGGGCAGTCGTATAAATAATTATACTTGTGGGCGTAGCGTGATTGTATACAAAAGTATACGCTTCGCGTTCATGGTAAGTTGTTGTTTTCATTGGAAAAGATAAACCTTAGTGCCGCTAGGATTTATGGCGTCTGATTTTGTGGCGTAAGTGGTTGTTTTTACAAGATATAATTTTTCCTATTTGAGCGTTACGTTTACGTGTCTCCGCAAGCCTTAGTGCCGCTAGGATAGTTCCGGTACGGAAAATAGCGTAACTTTTTGCTCCTCGCGAGCCTTAGTGCCAGTAGGCTCGGTACGAAATTCCGTTCGGGACGCTGTTTTTGGGGACGCGGATTTTGGGAAGTGAGGCGGATAAGTCACTGTATTTATAGGTGTGACCCCTATAATTCCAGTGAGTTGCGTGCCGTCCATCGGCCAAAAACCAACGGATACGTAACGTAACGGACGGAACTTCGTACCGACCTTAGTCTTGCTAAGGTTTGCGGGTAATTTTTTCGGTACGGGATAAAACGGAACGGAACTTCTAATGAAATCAATGACTTACCATGAATGGTAACGCGCTTCGGTAAACTTTTTTCAAAAAATTATGTCGAATAAACCGTAATGGACGCTTTAAGAAGGACCATATACATATGTAAACTATAGTAACCACTATGTTCTACAACCACCTACCGTCAACTCTACACTTGTTAGCGTCTATCGTCAATCGTATCTCTACTACAATCAATACTGTACACGCGTCAACCCTACACCTGTTAGCGTCTATCGTCAACCCTACACCAGCCTTATTAAACAAAAGGCTTACGCATAAGCCTTAGTGCTGTTAGCGTCTATGTATAAGCCTTAGTGCTGTTAGCGTCTATGTATAAGCCTTAGTGCTGTTAGGGTCTATGTATAAGCCTTAGTGCTGTTAGGGTCTAGCTTTATGACATGGTGTGATGAAGTGAGGAGTTGATGCGGTGCTGATGTCGATGTCGATCGGCGGGTGTGGGGTGTGATGATGATAGGGGGGGTACACCACCTAAACGCAAATTAGAAATAGATTTAAAAAGTCCGACTCTCAGCAACCTCGTCAAATCCCTATATTCTAAAACCGTTAGGCTTTCACAAACACCACACCAAACTCAACAATCCCCAACGGTTTTTATTTATACCAGAACGTAAAAAATGCTTGACTTTTACAGAAACCTTAGTAATAATAGACTTCAAAATAAACTTTTATTTCCGTTAAAAACTTTCATCTGCTCTATCTACAAGGCGTAAACGATGCCACTATCAAACGACAACATACAAGAAGAGCTTACGTTATTACAAAAATACGATCTCCTTGTACATATTATAGAAGAATCTTCATTATCTTTAAAGGAAAGATTAAAAGGTATAACTGCGTTATTTTCTACGTTTTCTCCAGAACAAGACGAATACCCTTACGATGAATATATAACTGAATACGTGTTGGAAGAATACGCCTACGCCAGAAGCTTAGGGTTATCTATTGCAGATAGCGCCTACTCTGCGAAAGTAAGCGCTACATTGTTTAATGAAGCGCTTTTCGGTGTTAAAGTTTCTCTTGCTACCTTTGTAAATATTGCAAAAGCAGAGTTATATGGACAAGCAACGATGAAACGAAAACATTTAGGAAAACTTGATACCGCATCCGCTGACGGCGCGCTGAAAGGTACTATTGCTTTTCTGGAGAAGATATATCCTCGTGAATATGGTCAGAAAGCTTCACTGGAATTGTCAGCTAACGATGACTTTAAGAAAATGTGGCAAATTGAAGTTACACATGTTGAAACACAACCAAAAGAGACACCTAAGTGAAGCTTAAATTAACCATAACGCCAAAATTTCTTCCTTTTCTGCAAAAGAAGAAGCGTATAAAAATTGCGTTTGGTGGCCGTGGCGGTACAAAATCGCAGACCTTTGCGGACATGTTGTGTTTGAAGGTGCAAACAGAAGGATTAAAAGTTGGGTGTTTTAGAGAACATCAGAATACATTAGAAGATTCAGTTCATGCTTTAATTAAAGATGAGATTATACGTCTTGAAGTTCCTGGTTTTAAGATAACAGATAAAGCAATAAATTGTGAGAGTGGTGGTGGGTTTAAGTTTCGTGGGCTGGCAAGGAATATGGGGGGAGTCAAGTCTTTTCATGGATTCAACGTCTTTTGGGTGGAAGAAGGCGAATTCCTTAGTGAAGACTCTCTCCGTATTCTGTTACCTACGTTGCGTGCCACTAATTCAGAGTTGTGGATTTCAATGAATCCAAAGTATGAAGAGGATGCGATTAGTAAACGTTACATTTTGCCTTATTATGATCAACTTTTAAAAACTGGAGTTTATGAAGATGAGGATCTTTACATAATATGGACTAATTATGATGAGAATCCTTGGTTTCCTAAAGAGTTGGAATCCGATCGTGTAAGAGATTTTCGCGATCTACCAAGATCGGATTACGATCACGTCTGGTTAGGGCATTTTGATACTAAAATTGAAAGCGCTTTAATTCAACGAGAATGGTTTGACGCGTGTATTGACGCGCACAAAACATTAGGTTTTGCGCCTCTTGGCGCTAAATTAGCTTCGCATGATCCTTCCGATACTGGACCCGATAGTAAAGGATATGCTTATCGTCATGGCTCGGTAGTTTTAGATATACAAGAAATGATGCATGGGGATATTAATCAAGGGGGAGATTGGGCGACAGGACTCGCGCTTAATCAGGGTGTAGACGCTTTTAATTGGGATTGCGATGGAATGGGAGTGGGGTTAAATCGACAAATAAACAAAGCGTTTGAAGGAAAACACACAGTTGTAAGTATGTTTAGAGGTTCTGAAGAAGTAGATTTGCCCGAAGCCATTTGCGAAAATTCAACGGCGTCGTCGATTCAAAATCAAAAAACTAACAAGGAAGCTCTTAAAAATAAACGCGCACAATTTTATTTGACTCTTAGAAATAAAGTTTATAATACTTTTCTTGCTGTGACAGAAGGGCGATATATGGACCCAGAAAAGTTAATATCCTTTTCTTCAGAAATTGCTTTGCTTAATAAAGTTCGTTCAGAGCTTTGTCGAATGCCAATTAAGCCGAATGCCAATGGCTTATTTGAGTTATACACTAAACAAGACATGAAAACAAAATTCAAATTTAAATCTCCAAATCTTGCCGATTCGGTAATGATGTTAGGAAGAATGCCTTTGTTCAATCAAATTAATATAAAGTTGCCCAAACCTATAACCCCAATGGGGTTAAGAGTTGTTAAACCAAGAAGTCTTTGTGCGTAATAAGGATTGAGAAGTGGCGAAATTTACTTTAAAAGAATTAAAAGACCTACACGAAAAGGCTTACAACTACAGTCAAACGAATAGGGAAAAAGCCGCAAATGATATGTTGTTCTATTTTATTACTCAATGGGACGACGATACGTTGGTAGAATCGCAGTTGGCTTATCGTGGAGAATTTAATATTCTTAAAAAAGCTGGAAGACAAATCATTGCGGATCTTGCCGCAAATCCTGTAGAAATAGATTTTGAACCCATAAACGAAACAAGACATGATGCTGCAGAATTGGCTGATGGATTGTATAGAAAAGGATGTAATCACAACACTTCAATTGAAGCATTTGAAAACGCAAAACAAGAAAATGTAGTGTGTGGAAACGGCGCTTGGGAAATATACGCAGAATATGAATCCAATCGTTCTGGTAATACGAATCAAGTACTTAAAAGACGACCTATTTACGAATCTAACGCTACTGTTTTTTGGGATCCAAATGCAAAATTATTGGACAAATCTGATGCGCAGTATGTGTCTAAACTTACTGCTTATTCCGAAGATGGATATAAAATACTTGTAAAAGACTTGACAGGAGAAGAACTTGACAGCGTTAATGTAGAATCATTTAAAACACCGCAACAAGATTATGCTTTTCCTTGGTATATAACTGGAGAAGGCAAAAAAATATACGTAGTTTCTTTTTATCATAGAACTAAGGTAAAAGAAAAAATGCTGACGATGGTTGATCCTTTTGGAACGAAAATGGAGTTAATAGAAGCCGCGTTAGAAAAAGTTATGGACGACATGATGTCCGCAGGGTATTCTATTGAAAGCGAGAAAATGATAGAGCGTTGGCGGGTAATTAAGTATATCGCTTCTGGCTCTGAAATTTTAGATTCCTCTGTAATTGCTGGAGAGCATATTCCTATAGTGCCGATATACGGAGAGCATTCGTATGTTGACAATGAAGAGCATTATGAAGGTGTAACGCGTTTAGCTAAAGATCCTCAACGACTAAGAAATTTTCAATTGTCATATCTTGCTGATATTTCTTCGCAATCGCCCAGAAAACAACCTATCTTTTTTCCCGAGCAAATAGCTGGTTTTGAGTATATGTATCAAAATGCCGGTATTGAAAATCGTTATCCTTATCTTCTGCAAAACAGGACTGACATTAATGGACAACCTCTTCCAATAGGTCAAGTGGCTGAAATGCCGGATCAAGCTATTCCTGCAGCGCTTGCAGCATCTATTCAAGTATCAAGACAAGCGGTTGAAGATGTTGCAAATCCCGGTCTTCCACAAGATATCGCTGATCCTGATTTATCCGGAAAGGCTGTAATTGCTCTTCAAAATCGTTTGGATATGCAATCGATGGTTTACCAAGAACATTATAAACACGGAAAACGAAGAGACGCGGAAATATATGCTTCAATGGCACCAGAAATTTACGATGTGCCAAGAAAAGTTAAAATAGAATTACCGGACGGCACTAAAAAAGACGTCCAGGCAATGAGTTCGGTTATTGATAAAGAGACCGGTGATATTGTTTTTCTTAACGATTTGCGAAGTTCAGAATTTGACGTAACCTCTAAGATAGGGCCAAGTTTCGCAAGTAAGCGCGATCAAACAATTGATCAAATCAAAGACATGCTTATGATGATGTCTCCTGAAGATCCAATGAAAAGAGCTTTGCAATTAAAGCAGTTGGCGCTTATGGATGGGGTTGAATTCGACGATATAAGAGAATATGCGAATAATCAGTTAGTACTTTCTGGTGTTAAGAAACCACAGACACCTGAGCAAGAAAAAATGCTTAAAAAAGCGAAAGAAACTCCAAAAGAGCCAGCTGCGGATATGGTCTTAGCAAAAGCTGAAGAATTAAAAGGCCAAGCAGACCTTATGAAAGAGAAGAGAGAGGGTATAAAAATGCAGTTAGAAAATGAGCTTGAAAAAGACAATCAATATATTGACGTCTTTAAAGCTACCACTGACCGCATGAAAGTTCAAATTACAGCAAAGCAAGCCGGAGCGACCATTAACAAAACTGACATTGAGTCTATAGGCGCTCAATTGGAAAACCACGCTAAGGTGTTAGAAATGATTCCTAAAGGCGGAGGAAAGAAAGCAAAAGAAATTGAAACCGAAACGTATGATTTTAATTCCTCTTTAGACGAAGAACTTTTAGAAATGTTAAATACATAAAATGCCAAATTTAAAAGGTTTAAATTTAAATATTGATTCAAATCAAGACCGTCTTGAAAAGACACCTTCTTGGACTGAACGGTTAGGCAATAAGTTAAGTGTGCTTACTCCTCAATCTGTAACGGAACCTGGCTTTGTTGGCGCTTTAGCCCAACCAACCGATGCGCCAAGGGACATGTCAAATTTTTCTTCTTATATGGGTAGCGGTTTAAGGCGTGGAATTGTAGATCCGTTAAAGCGTTACGCCATGGCCGTGGAGAAAGGAATGACAGGACAAACTCTTTCTGCAGTAGATATTTTAGCAATAACAGAGGTTAATATGGATGTAGCTATGGGTGGCTTTTTGAAAAAAGGGATTGATCCAAATAAAATTCGATCTTTTCCAGCTTGGCACGGTGGTGCAACATCTTTTGATAAGTTTGCTGATCATGCAATCGGCTCAGGAGAAGGCGTACAGGCTTTTGGCCCAGGCCATTACCTTACAGATAGTAGAGGAATTGCTGATAGTTATGCAAAAACGGTTGCGGCAGCAGCAAAAGAAGCACATTATACTTATAAAGGGAAAAAGTTGGATCCTATTGGAAATTATGATACTCCAGAAGAGTATGCCTTGGGTATTTTAAACGAAGGATTAGTGGAAACTTCTGGCGATTCAAAAGCCGATATTAGACGAGAAATAACTCATTTAAAAGAAGTGGGTAGAGAAGAACTTGAGCGTAAAAATACGGGCGCAGGTAGCGATTATGGTTTAGACGATGAAGACATGACAGGAAATTACAGTTACGAGGATTTCATAGACGGTTTGTATGAGTTTACAGATAAATTAATGGAAGACGATTTTAATTTTAAAAGCGGGAATGAAGTTTTTTATAACGGCAAAAAAACTTTAACTTCTGAGGATATTTTCGAAGGTGTTGTTGACCTTGATGATTTAAACGCTAAGGAAAAAGTTGAATTAGCGATGGCTACAATAATAAAAGAAAATACGCTTCCTTCTAAGGACATAAAAAGAATAGCCAAAAACCATGTAATTTCAATAATGGGTGAAGACGAAAATGAATTAATAAAATACGCAAAAGAAATCGATAACATAAATGTTTCTGCTTTTGAACTTAAAACCGCACAAAAAAACCTCTACAAAACCACCATAATGAAAAACAAAGCGCCAGACGAATATGATTTTATTAATTGGCATAAACCTCTTAATCAACAAGACGTAAAATTAAATTTCTCAGAAGAGCAATTAAGCGATTTAAGAAAAGATCAAGTTTGGAACGACTTTGAAACAGACGCGGAAAAAATATTACCTGGAGGTTTAAAAGAAACTTCTGTAGAAGAGTTTGCTTTGTATTTAGAAGATTTTGAGAATCAAGACTACGTAGTTGATTTTCTAAAAAGGCATCCTTTTGTAGATTTAAATAAAAAATCAAGAGTAATGGAAAAACTTAAAACTACAGACATTTGGAAAGGGATGGAAGAAGTTCACGTTGAAGAAGGTCTTAAGATGGATGAAAATATGACCATTTCTCAATTCATCGAACGTGCAGAGCAAATGTTTGTTCCTGAAGAAGAGTTGATTAAAGAACTTCAAAAAGCAGGCTTACCAGGAATAGTTTACGACGCTGGAACAATCGCAGGAGGAGCAAAGCCTGGAACAAAAAATTACGTTGTTTTTAATCCCGACGATATAAGTATAGACGAGCATTATGTTGACGGGATTTTGCAGAAGCCAACTGATTAAATGGCGCTGTGCTGGACAGTTTCCAGAAAAGCCTTGTCGATAAGGAGACTATCGAAAATGGAAAAACCTGAAGAAGTAGTGGAAAAACCTGAAGAAGTAGTGGAAGAAGTAGTGGAAGAAGTAGTGGAAGAAGTAGTGGAAGAAGTAGTGGAAGAAGAAACAGCGGTTATTGAAGAACCGTGGATGAAAGCGGAAGAATCCGGTGAGCAGGCATCCGATGATCCAGCTAAACAAGTGCCGGTAGGCAAATTTGTTGCACTGAAGAAAAATCTCAGAGGTAAAATTTCTGATAGAGACGATGAAATAGAACGGCTTAAACAAGAAAATTTGGCTTTAAAGACTTCGCCGCCATCAGTACCAAAGGATTTGAAAAGTCCTGTCCAAGAAGATTTCGAAGATGAACAAACTTATCGAAAGGCTGTGGACAAGTATTATGATGAACGGATGAATGAAACTTTTCTAAAAAATAAACGCAAAGACGAACAAAAGAGTAAAGTTGTCCAATTGCAAAGAGCAACTTCTGAAGCTGTCGATGGACATTACGAAAGAGCGGCAAAATTAGTGGAAAATAGCGGGATAAAACCTGATATTTACAAACAAGCTGATTTAACTGTACGTTCAGCAGTTGAGACGATTAAACCCCAATTTGGGGATAAAATTGTTGATCAAGTTATTTCGATTTTGGGAGAAGGTTCTGAGAAAGTGATTTATTTTCTCGGCAGAAATCAAGCGGCATTAAACAAGTTCCAAACGCTGCTGACTTCTGATCCTTCAGGAATGAAGGCAGCTGTTTATCTCGGATCGGAAAAACAACGTTTAACGCAACCTAAAAAATTAACTTCAAACGCACCTACTCCAGCCGCTAATGCAAAGGGTGATCAAAGTGGTGGGGCTAACGCTACGGCTTTAAAACGCGATTACGATAAAGCGCATAAAAAGCGAGATACGCAAGCAGCCTATAATGCTAAGAAAAACGCAAAAGCGATGGGTGTAGACGTTTCTAAATGGTAAGGAGAATTGAAAAGTGGGACTTACAACAGGAAAAATCGCAGAAATAATGTTTGAAAGTACAAAGGAGACATTTGAATCACAAGATCAAATGCTTTCTTTGGTGGATTTTCACGAACCAGATGCCGGCATGTTTCAAAATGCTGGTAATGTCGCTTGGTATCCAGTTGAACAACACGCACCAGTTATCGCAGGTTGGGATATGACCGGCGAAGAGACCGGTATTATAGAAGAAACCTACCCGGTTATTCTCGGGACACCGTCAAATGATTTTGTGCGCCAGAGAATCGACGATATGCGTGATAAACGTTTCTGGGAAAAACGCGGAAAAGCGTCTGGTCGCCGTCAGGCTTCGGAATTAAATAAATTGATTGCTTCAGCTATTACGTTACAAGGATCAATTTTTTATCGTTCCAACGAAGCTTCTGGTTATGATTTTATCGCTGAAGCGCAAGCGCTTATGAATGAGCGTCAATTGGCTACATCTAAGCGGCATTTTCTTTTAAATGACCGTGATCTTCTCACTTTTGCCTCTGATCTTGCCGCTAGACAAACCTTGCAAGGCAAACCAGACACGGCCTGGGCAACCAGTCAGATCGGTCAAAATATTGCAGAATTTGACATTTTCACAGGATCTTTTCTTCCCAATTTGACCGGCGGAGTAGATCCGGCTACTACTGTAACGGGCGATCATTCATTTTCTCCCGAAGGCGGTTCAGTGAACTCGTCTACAGGTGTCGTTATCAATGTAGATTATCGCATTGCAGTCCTTATTGTAGCAGCTTCCACAGACTACAATATTGGCGATAAATTCACGATTTCCAACAACGGAACTCCAGTTACGGCTTTAGGTTTAGACGATAAAAATGATACCGGCGAAGCAATGACTTTTACAATTGTGGGAAAACCGGATTCCACGCATATTCAAATTTATCCAAAACCTATTGCTCTGGACGATCCTGCTTTGACGTCTGTTGAAGCCGCGTACGCTAATATTGATACGCAAATTCTTGATACGGCCACTGTAGATCGTCTTAATACGGATTCCGCGAATAAAGTTAATTTATTTTGGGAAAAATCAGCCGTTGAAGTTATCGGCGGCTCAATTCCGGCGGAACTTTTTTCGCAATATGACGGTATGAAAGTTATTTCAGACACATTGTCCAACGGGCAAAAGCTGTACATGATTTACGACGGAGACATTGCAACGTTGAATTTTCGTTATCGGCTATTCACGTGGTACGGAATTACCATTAGCGCGCCTCAAAATTGCGGCGTCGCTGTAACTTATTAATCCTTAAGTAAAAATTAAAAAGGGAAACAGGAGATAAAAGAGCTCTTGTTTCCCCTTAAGGAGAAAAAGTATGAAAGCACAAATTCTTGAGTTTATGCATCATCAATTGATCCCTGAACAATTGTCCAGCCCAATCGTTGCGGTTGCCCTTGATGCCCTTGTTATTCCTGTAACGCATCCTTATGTACAGAAAACAACTGGCGCGGACGCGGAAGCTTTAACCCTTGCTGATGGACTTGCAGGTCAATTTCTGGTTGTGAATCTTAAAACTGATGGCGGCGGAGCAGGTACAATTACTCCTGCGACAGCTACCGGATGGGCTACAGCAGTTCTCGACGAGGCAGGTGACAATTTCACCTTTTTTTATGTTGACGATACGATTGGTTGGATTGTTCTCGGTGCTGTCGGCGTTTCTGCCGCGCCAGTCATTAGCGTTTAACGTTTCACTTTAACATTCTACCTGGTTGTTTTAAACGACCTTGAACAAGGAGAATAAGTTATGTTTGGAGCGAATAAAGATTTTTTTCATACTGGCCTACGTGTAGGACGCAGTGATCTTCATGCAATGATGGATGGAATGGGACCTGGAGATCATTATTTTGTTGACTATCGTAATGGTAATGATGCAAATGACGGCAAAACATGGGCAAAAGCTTTTCGTACATATAGTAAAGCCGTTGACGCGGTTGTCTCGAATCACAATGACGTTATTCATATTAATGGGGACAGTGAAGTCCTTGAGGCTTCCATGGTTACAATTAGTAAAAATCGCGTACATACCATTGGACATAATGGCGCTCTTGGTCTCTTTGGCCAGGGAGCCAGGATTGCTTGTAACGCCACCTCAGGAGCAACTAACATTGCGTCAGTTCAAAATACTGGTGTAAGGAACACGTTTGTAGGCCTTAAAATTTCAAGTGCGATGGTGATTACTGAAAGCCTATACGCCTTTGTAGAGGCTGGAGAGTTCACGCGATTTTTTAACTGTTCTTTCTACAAATCCTCTGACCTGGATAACGCTGGTGCTTCCGAAATGGCCTTGAACGGTGAGAGTACAATGTTTTACGATTGTACTTTTGGAAGTTCTGTTAACATAACTGGCAATATTCGTGCTAATGTCCTTCTTACAGGTGGGATTGTTTCGGGCAAAAAATGCAAGGGTGCTTATTTTGAAGATTGTTTGTTTTTATCAACAGCGGACGACACTGACAAAGTCATGGTTTACGGAGCAAACGCCACTGACGTTGAACGAATGCTTTTGATGAAGAATTGTGTATTTATGAATAATCTTTTAAGTGCAGGAACTCCCGCTCATGCAGTTGGTTTTGGTGCTGCGCAAACCCAGGGGACAGTTCTTCTTGTTAACTGTGTTAGTGTTGATTGCACTGTAATGGCTGAAGCGGGAGTAGGAATTTATGTGTCTGGCTCGGTTCCTACATTCGCAACTACAGGAGTGGCCTTAACCGCTTAAACACGGGATCAAAGTAAATGACTACCAAGATTGACCTTGTAAATGACGCGTAT
>Ga0307991_1001213_pt1 | contig 18257 bp, 15 predicted proteins | sample EllFjometagen131_FD_203146 | JGI IMG/M metagenome (GOLD analysis project Ga0307991, IMG submission 203146) | Marine microbial communities from Ellis Fjord, Antarctic Ocean - #131 | ecosystem: Environmental > Aquatic > Marine > Unclassified | place: Southern Ocean | collected 2014-10-08 | reverse complement strand
AAAGAAAAAATAGTTATATTTGCCCTTGGAATGGATAAAGAACACAAGATAGACCTCTTAGGCTGGATAGTAGTCGATTCTGAAGATGAGGCATCCGTAAGGAGCTTATTGATAGACTTAAAAAACAGAGGCCTTGAGGTACCAAACATGTTTACATCGGATGACTCAGGCGGCATAAAAGCAGCTCTAAAACTTGAATATCCGCACACACCTTGGCAGTTATGTACCTTTCATAAGATCAAGAATATAAATGATCATCTTGAAGATAAAGATACCAGGAAACATATTTTAAGAGAAGCTGGTGACATATATCAGCTATCTGAAACCAAAACAGATGCTATCAAAAGATTTAAAACATTTAAGAAGAACTGGTACAATAAGGAGCCTGAAGCTGTAAGACTATTCTCTAGGGGTTTTGAACACACGCTTCGTTACTTTGATCAACCTAAAGATATGTGGGTATCCATAAGAACAAATAATATAGCAGAACAGTTTATAGGTAAATTAAGAAGTTGGTTATCGAAATTCAACTACTTCCAAGGAAAAACAAATCTGGAATTAGCCATATATACGTATCTTTGTTATAAAAATGGGGAGCTTGTACCTGAGATTAAAAATGAGGCTAATCTTCAAAAGAACACACTTTTAGTTGCATGATCAAAGTCCGGCCTGCCTTTTTTCAAGAAACGGGCTTGTTTTTAATAATTGCAACTTGACAATAACAAACATCGTTATATAATAAAGTTTACCATGGATAATAAAATTAAAAAATTAAAAGAAGATTTGCAGAAAACCAAATCAGAGCTTTGGTTCTTATACGAAATATCAAACGCGATGAGGACAACCCTGAACATGCCTGAAGTTCTCTATGTTATTTTGAGCGCTGTAACATCACATGAAGGCCTTGGTTTTAACAGGGCAATGCTTTTTCTTGTCAATAAAAACCGCTCAGCGCTTGAAGGTGTTATGGCCATAGGGTCCATCAGCGCTGAGGAAGCATATGCTGTATGGCAAAAGATTGAGGAAGAAAAATTGCACCTTGATAAGATAGTTGATATGTTCCATAGGATAGATAGCCACGTAATAAGAGCACCCCTAAATAACATTGTTAAGAAGATAAGGCTACCCTTAAATGAAAGTGGTGGAATACTCACAATGTGTACGCTTGAAGGCATGAATTTTGAGATTACATCCAGACCAGCGCGGAAAAAGATATCAGACCCGATTCTTGATAAACTTCGTGTAGATCTTTTCGCGGCTGTACCCCTTAAAGGAAAACATGAGACCCAGGGCGTTCTAATGGTAGATAACATGACAACAAAGAAGCCCATCACAAAGGATGATGTCCGTATACTTACTATGTTCGCGAATCAGGCAGGCCTCGCGATAGAAAACGCCCACCTATATGAAACTACAAAATTCCAGGCGCATACCGATTCCTTGACAAGACTGTGGAACCACGGGTATTTTCAAAACAGTCTGTCAGGGGCCATAAAAATTTCCAGATCACAAAAATCCAGTATTACGCTAGCGATGATAGACCTAGATAACTTTAAAATATATAACGACATCCTTGGCCACCAAAAAGGAGATGCTGCCCTTCGTGAAGTCGCGTCTATGTTGAAAAAAAGTACTCGCAGTCAGGACCTTGTATGCAGGTATGGTGGCGAGGAGTTTGCGATTATTATGCCTGGTATAGACAAGGAAGGCTCATTTCATATTGTAGAAAGATTAAGGCAAGTTATAGAAAAGACTTTTAAGCGTGCTGAAAAAGATAGATCTTTCCCGCCTCTTACCGTAAGCGCGGGATTAGCGTCTTTTCCTGTGGACGCACAAAAAAAAGAGCACCTTATCAAAAAAGCTGACGAAGCGCTCTATAACGCAAAACATGAAGGGAAAAACAGAGTTAACAGCTGTTAGGCCTTACCATCTATAACCGGTTCTTCCGATACCTGTGCCTGAACCGTTTCCGCGGCATCCTGTTTAAGCTTATTTATTACCGCCTCTTCGGCAACTTTCTTTCTCTGAGCTATCTTCTCATCATCTACGAGCTGGACCGAAACTATCTTGGATATACCTGATTTTTCCATTGTGATACCATACATAAGATCACATACAGATATGGTTTTTTTGTTGTGCGTAATAATAATAAATTGCGTTGTTTTTATAAACTCCTGCAGCATCCTACTAAAACGGTCTATGTTGGCTTCATCCAGAGGTGCGTCTATCTCATCCAGAATGCAAAACGGGGTAGGCCTTACCTTGAAAAGCGCGAATAAAAGCGCTACAGATGTAAGGGCCTTCTCGCCTCCTGATAACAATGAGATGGATTGAAGCTTTTTCCCCGGAGGACGAACCACGATCTCAATACCGCTCTCGAGTATATCAGCCTGGTCCATAAGAAACAGCTCTGCCGCGCCACCGCCAAACAGAAGCTTGAAATACTCTTTAAAGGCAACCTGTATCTGTTCAAATGTCTCGATAAACATCTTCCTTGTAGTGCGGTTTATCTTGTTTATCGCCTTATGAAGGGATTCTTTCGCGCTTATGAGGTCTCCCTGTTGGCTACTTAAAAAATCGTACCTTTCCTGTAATTCCTTATGCTCTTCTATCGCGACAAGATTAACATGGCCCATCTTATCTATCTTTGCCTTTAAGGCCTCTACCTCTTGAGATATCTGTTGAAAGTCTTGTGTGCCCTCAAATACAGCCTGCTCCTGATCAAGATCAACCTTGTACGCTAATTCTATTCTCTCTTTAATGCTGCTGGCTCTATACGTAAGTTCGCTTATATTTAAATGAAAATTTGATATGCCGCTTCTAAGCTCATCGAGGTCCTTCTGCATAGCGTGAGTCTTCTTCTCCCTTTCCTCTACCTGGGCATACGCCGCAACTCTCTGGCCTTGAAGCTTTACAAGCTCTTCGCTAACAACAGCAAGCTTCTCTGTCAAGGCTGCGGTCTCTTTACCTGCGTTTTCAATATCCGCTGATAATGAAGAAGATTTCGCATGAGCATCCTCAAGCTGATTCTTTCTCTCTGAGACTGATTTATCCTCATTATGCAATGACTCCTTCAGCATATTAAGAGAAGCATTCTGTGAATCATATTTTTCAGCAACAAGTGACATCTGTGTCCGCAACTCCGCTAGAGATACTACACTTCTCTCCTTTTTGGCAGCTTGTTGAAGAATTGCCTCATGGTTCTGGCCCATAAAGGCCTCTACCTTGCCCTGCTCTGTTTCGAGACCTACTAACTCTATATTCAATGATTCCTCTCTCTGCTTAAGCCCTGCCTCTTCCTCAGTTATCTCATCTAATTCAAGCTCTATAAGATCCAACTCTTCCTGTAACCTATCTTTTTGTTCTATAACTTTTGTCTTTTCAGACTCTTTTTCATGAAGCTTTATCTCTTCCCTCTTTGCGACATCTTCCTGGCTGGCAACATCCTTTTTCATCTGTTCAAGCCTGAATGCCATACTAGAATGCTCTTGTTCATAAACAGATATCTGTCCCTTAAGGTCACCGACCTCCTGTGAAAGCTCTCTTATCTTCGCGTCTCGCCCTATGATGCTGGTATATTCATCAGCAACATTTGAGCCATTGGAATAGATAATACCGCCTTTCATATCGCCTTCTTTTGTAACAAATACCATAGAAGAACTTAAATGGCTGGTATCATCAGGTATCTTGTCAACTAAATATATCTCCTTGAGCAGATAGTCCAGTATATCCCTGCCTTCATCTCTTGTGCCTATAAGCTCAGACAGCTTTGTCGCGCCAGGTACAGGGCATATAACATGCTCTTCACCCAAAATCTCAGGTATCTCTTCAGAGACTATAAATTGCGCCCTTCCTTTTTTATTCTCCTTAAGAAATGCCAGCGCTTCTTGACGTGCCAAAGCGTTTTTGACTATTATAGCCTGGCTTTTTTCACCTAAAACAGATTCAAGCGGACCTATAAGACTCTCCTTCGCTTCTATCATATCAGCCACCACACCTACAAAGAACTCTTTCTGTTGGGGGTTATTTTCAATAAACGCCATATAGGCCTTTACTCCTTCAGAAAAGCCCTCCTGGTTCTGTTTAAGGTCCCTTAAAACCTCTAACTTTGAACTAGATGAAGCGAACCTTTGCTTCATCTTATCTATAATATCCGTCTTCTCTTTAAAGTTAATGCCAAGTTGGGTAAAGGCATTCTTAAGGGAGTGTAAAAGCTGCAGTACATTTTCCAAGACTTTTCTTTGTTCTGTAAACGTGGTCTCCGCGGCCTGTAAACGCGCTTCGATCGTGTCCTTATCTTTTATAATCTTATCCTTCTCAATGCATAATCTGCGATTGCGTGATAGGGCGGCAGCAACACCAGCTGAGATTTTGCTCAATTCATTCCTAAGCCTTGACTGGTGTGACGCATTCTCCATTGTGGAGACCTTACTTTCAGATATAGCTTTTTCACACTCTTTTATAATGTTGGATATATTATCCAGCCCTTCTTCCGTGTCAGCTAGAAGCGCCTGCTTTTTCTCACGCTCATCATCTATCATATTAAACTCATATTCCACGGAAGATATCTTTTTCCGCATCTCAGAGCTTCTCCTGGCAATCTCCTCTATCTCTTTCATGAGCGATTCAGAACGCTGCTTTAACTCTTCTATACGTTCGGTATTCACCCTGATGCTATTCTTTTGCATCTCTATGGCGCCTGATACTTCGGACGCGGATTGCCTTGTCTCCGCTATGGTCTCGTCAAATGAATTTATCTTTTCACGATATATACGTAATTCATCCTGCTGCAAATTAAGCTCTAAAGAGAGATGCCCTTCTTTTTGCTTAAGGGAACCTGTGCTATCTTTTTTATCTTTCTCCTGATTCCTAACCTCGTTATACTCATGTAAAGCCAGTTTAATATCAAGATTTTTCAATGTATCAAATTGTACACGGAATTTTTCCGCCTTCTGGGCCTGCCTTTCAATAGAATTTATCTGGCGCCTTACTTCATTTACAATATCCGCTATCCTGACAAGGTTAACTTCTGTATGTTCTAACTTATTTAACGCCTCTTTTCTCTTGGTCTTATATTTTGTTATTCCACTGGCTTCTTCAAAAATTTCGCGGCGGTCCTCAGGCTTCGCGTGAAGTACGCGATCCATCTTACCCTGCTCAGCTATAGAGTATGAGCTTACACCAATACCGGTACCGGCTAAAAGCGCTGTTATATCCTTAAGCCGCACCTGTGTCTTGTTTAACAGATATTCACTTTCACCTGAACGAAAAACCCTTCTTGTGATTATAACTTCATCATAATCTACTAAGAGAGTACGGTCAATATTAGAGAATGTCAGGGAGACCTCGGCGAGATTAACAGCCTCGGTATTATCAGTACCGTTAAATATTATATCTTCCATCTTTGAGCCACGCAATTCCTTAGCGCTCTGTTCTCCAAGAACCCATTTCATACCGTCGCTGATATTAGATTTTCCGCAGCCATTAGGGCCTACTATAGCCGCGACACCGGGCTCAAAGCTAAGAGTTGTTTTATTAGCAAAAGATTTGAATCCAAACAATTCAATTTTTTTGAGGTACAATTATTGTTCCTCCTGATTTATAGTGTTTTATTAAGTTGTCAATAAAAAACCCCGCTTATTAGGCAGGTTCATAACGAGCCACCTGCCGGATAAAAGCAGGCACGTATAATGACCCCACCGAGTACTATTTTATTATTGCAAAATATCGGCGGGTTGTCAAGATTAAACAACGTGGTTTTTAAAACTATTTTCAGGAACTGTTTCAGGTATTAAGAATAGATTTAATCTTTTTTGTAAGAGCGGGGATTATTTCAAAAAGGTCACCAACTATACCATAATTCGCGGCCTTAAATATAGGCGCGTCAGGATCTTTATTAATAGCTATAATAATATCAGAAGAGGACATACCTGCCAAATGCTGTATTTGACCTGATATACCACATGATATATATATCTTTGGGCAGACCGTCTTGCCTGTCTGGCCAACCTGGTGTGAGTATACTATCCAATCAGCATCAACAGCAGCGCGTGAAGCTCCTACAGCGCCGCCTATCGCATCTGCCAACTCATGCAGGAGGGCAAAGTTTTCTGGCTTACCCAGGCCTCTTCCTCCTGACACTATTATATCTGCCTCAGAAAGATTTACTGATTGACCTTCCTCTTCTATTACATTGACTACTTTTGTTCTTGATGATAATACGCTCTCACTGTAAGTCTTCTCGATAACTTCTCCGCTCCTTGAAGTATCAACCTCAGCCTCTTTCATAACCTTATGCCTTACAGTCGCCATCTGGGGCCTATGATTCGGGCAGATAATAGTAGCCATTATATTTCCGCCAAAAGCAGGGCGTGTTTGCAAAAAAAGCCCCTTTTCCTGGTCTATGTCAAGACCTGTACAATCCGCTGTAAGACCGGCATTGATCTTTACCGCAACCCTCGCTATTAATGAACGTCCTGTTGATGTAGCGCCGCATAATACAATCTCCGGCTTATACTCATTTATAAGCTCAATAATAACCTTGGAATAAGGCTCACTCTGATATTGAGCAAGTTTTGGTGAATCCACGATATACACTTTTTCGGCGCCGCGATGTATCAGCTCATCTGTTTTTGCTCGCATATCCTTGCCTAAGAGCACGGCACATAGCTCAACACCTAATTTATCAGCAAGGTCTCTGCCCTTACCCAGAAGCTCATAAGTAATGCTCTGTATATTGCCTTTGTATTGCTCCGCAACGACCCAAACACCTTTATAAGCTGCTATATCCCTCTGAGCTGCCTCTTCTTTTCTTAATAGTATAGCGTCAAATTTACATGAATCCACGCAGGCCCCGCACAAAGTGCATTTATCAAAATCTATAACAGCGAGATTTCCTTCCAAGCTTATCGCGCCAAAAGGGCATGCCTTCAAACATGCCTGACAGCCAACGCACTGCTCTGTAATTATCTCTATACCCATGATTATATCTTACTTTTACATTCGTCCTTAAGGACTTCCACTAACTTATCTACTATCTCTTGTGTAGAACCCGCAAGCATTACTCCCCCTTCACGCGGAGGAGGAGTAAAAATCTTCACAACCTGTGTCGGTGAGCCATTTAACCCTAATGATTTCTCATCAGCATCGAGATCTTTCGCCATCAAGGTCTTTATCTGCGCGGATTTGGCCTTTATCTTACCTTTTAACGAAGGTATCCGCGGCTCATTAATCTCCTTTACAACTGTAAATAAAACAGGCAAGGGTGTCTCTACAATTTCGTAGCCTTCTTCTGTCATGCGCTCAACCTTCGCCTTATCTGTTGTCAGATCTTCTATCTTCTTCACATATGTAACCTGCGGGATATCAAGATGCATCGATATGCCCGGGCCTACCTGGGCTGTATCGCCATCCGCTGCTTGTTTTCCGCAAAATATAATATCAAATTTGCCTATCTTTCTTATAGCACATGCAAGGGTGTAGCTTGTTGCCCATGTGTCACTTCCCGCAAAGACCCTGTCAGAAACAAGGATACCTTCATCAGCACCCAGAGATATAGCCTCGCGGAGAGCGGCCTCTGCCTGTGGAGGACCCATTGTAATAACGATTATATTGCCGCCTAGCTTCTCCTTAGTGCGTACTGCCTCCTCAATAGCATACATATCAAAGGGGTTTATTATGGACTCAACGCCTTCGCGGATCAAGGTATTAGTCTGCGGGTCTATCTTTACATTAGCGGTATCTGGTACCTGTTTTATACATACTATAATATTCATAGATAACTGCTATTTCCTCAGCATCTCCTTAATCATCTCTGACGCTATAATACTCCGCTGTATCTGATTCGTGCCTTCATATATCTGTGTAATCTTCGCGTCACGCATATATTTCTCTACAGGATATTCTCGCATATAACCATAACCGCCAAATATCTGAACGGCGTCTGTAGTAACCTTCATAGCGACATCCGAGGCAAAGAGCTTTGACATAGCGGATAACTTTGATATATCCTTTGCTCCGGAATCTATCAGCTTAGCGGTTGAATAAACAAGAGCCCGGGCAGCCTCTACCTGTGTACCCATATCAGCTAACATAAACTGTATACCCTGAAAACTTGTTACAGGCTTTCCAAACTGGACGCGTTCCTTCGCATATCTTAGCGCGTGGTCAAGCGCGCCCTGAGCTATACCAACAGCCTGCGCGCCTATTCCCGGACGTGACTTATCAAATGTCTTCATAGCTACTATAAAACCTAGGCCTTCTTTGCCCAAAAGGTTCTCTTTAGGTACCTTGCAGTTTGTGAATATCAATTCTCTTGTAGTCGAAGACCTTATACCAAGCTTCTTCTCTTTTTTGCCAAATTCAAAACCAGGTGTGCCTTTTTCTACAATAAAAGTACTTGCGCCACGGCTCCCCTTTGATTTGTCAGTCATGGCTACAATAGTATATGTTTCAGCCTCACCGCCATTTGTAATCCATTGTTTTACACCGTTTAGAATGTAATAATCGCCATCTTTGATAGCTGTAGTACTTAAAGCACCCGCGTCACTTCCCGCACTAGCTTCTGTTAATCCAAAAGCAGCCAATTTCTTACCACTGGCGATGTCAGGAAGATATTTCTTCTTCTGCTCTTCTGAACCGTAAAGTATAATCGGGTACGATCCCAACGCGCTTGCCGCATAGCTAACAGCTATACCGCCACATGCCTTTGAAAACTCCTCAGTGGCTATACAAAGTTCTGTTATACCGCCGCCCATGCCACCATATGCCTCCTCGATATAAATACCTGAGAGGTCGCTCTCTGCTATAACCTTGAGTATGGACCAAGGAAATTCCTCTTTTTCATCGTATTCAGCGGCAACAGGGCGTATCTTCTCATCCGCTATCTGGCGCGCAAGATCCCTAATCATATTCTGCTCTTCAGTTAATAGGTAATCCATTTTTTCTCCTTTAGTGTATAGCTCTCTTTCAAAACAAATAAACTTGAAACTGTTACCAAACCAAAGGGGACAGGGAGCAGAATACAGCCCACTGTCCTCTTTGGTTTGGTAACAGTTTCGAACACTTATTTCAAGTTTCTTTAATTGCTAATCTTTAATCTTTTTTATCACGATTGTAGCATTGTGTCCGCCAAAACCAAGACTATTAGATATAGCTATGTCAACTTCCATCTCCCTGGCTTTATTAGGCACATAATCAAGGTCACAATCCGGGTCAGGGTATTCATAATTAATAGTTGGAGGTACAACACTATTTAATATTGTTAAAGCGGTAGCCGCAAGCTCTACTCCGCCAGCGGCACCAAGCATATGACCTGTCATTGATTTGGTAGAACTTATTGGTATATCTTTAGCGCGCTTACCGAATACCAGTTTAATAGCCTTTGTCTCCATCACGTCATTAAGCACTGTTGATGTTCCGTGGGCATTTATATAGCCCACCTCTTCAGGCTTTACATTCGCGTCTTTCAACGATTCCTGCATACACCTTACAGCGCCTTCCCCATTTGGATTGGGTGCTGTCATATGGTACGCATCACAACTCATGCCATAACCAATAACCTCAGCATAGATATTAGCGCCTCTTTTCTTTGCGTGATCATAATCCTCTAAGAGTACAATCCCTGAACCTTCGGCCATTACAAAACCATTTCTTTGGGCATCAAACGGCCTCGATGCCTTTTGAGGGTCATCATTCCTTGTTGATAACGCCCTAGCCGCGCAAAAACCACCTATTCCCATAGGACTTATAGCGGCTTCGCTTCCTCCTGAAAACATAATATCAGCATATCCATGTTGTATAGTCCTGAATGCTTCACCAATAGAGTGGTTACCAGATGCACAAGCTGTTACAGAACAGGAATTAGGCCCTTTTATCCCAAGGTTGATACCAACCATGCCTGCTGCCATATTCACTATAATCATTGGAATAAAAAATGGGGATACACGGGAGGGGCCATCGTTTATCAGTACCTGGTGCTCTTTCTCGATAGTATGAATACCACCTATGCCAGAGCCTATAACAGCGCCTGCTTTATAAGGATCTATGGTGGAAATATCAAGATTCGCATCCTCTAAAGCCATCCTAGCCGCGGCAATGGCAAATTGAGTAAACCTATCACTTCTCTTTATATCCTTTTTAGACATATAAGGAGTAAGGTCAAAATCCCTCACTACTCCCGCAACACGGGAAGTATAAGCAGAGGCATCAAAACTGGTTATCTCAGATACACCAGTTTTGCCGGCTTTTAGAGCTTGCCAATATTCATCTTTACCATTGCCTATCGGAGATACTATACCAAGGCCTGTAATAACTACGCGTCTTTTCATTTATATATTAGCGGGGATTTAAGATTAGCTTTTTGCGGAAACTTTGCTCTCAATATATTTGATAGCTTCTGAGACCTTGCTCATCTTTTCTGCGTCTTCATCTGGTATCTCAATACTAAATTCCTCTTCAAGAGCCATAACAAGCTCTACTGTGTCTAAAGAATCAGCACCCAGGTCATCAATAAAAGATGCCTCTGAAGTCACCTCATCAGGCTTAACGCCCAACTGTTCTGCAATGATTGATTTTACCTTTTCATCTGTTGCCATATTACTTCCTCCTTTTCTTATTGTTACTATCATTCTAAAGGCATAAACCGAAAAATCTAGCTTTCCATACTTTTTAGATCCTTCGAATGCTCCTTTTCGTCGTATTCTCAGAATATCAGCCAAATGCTGATGCGCCTACGGCGCAAACTCACACTTATGAGTTACGTCTCTTTTGACCGTTCGCAAAGCTCTCGGCACCCTTCGGCTTTACTCAGGGCATGCTTTTCTGGACATTTCGTCCTCGGCTACTCCCTGCCTACCGGCAGGCGTAACTCATGTTGTTGGCTTACATTACCATGCCACCATCAACCTTTATTACCTCACCTGTTATGTATGATGAAGCATCACTAACCAAAAATAAAACGAGATCCGCGACATTCTTTGGCTTGCCTAAAGACCCAAGAGGTATAAGCTTCAACATTGTCTCTTTTTGCTCATCTGTAAGCTTATCTGTCATAAGAGTCTGGATAAAACCGGGGGCAATCGCGTTAACATTTACACCTCGCGAAGCCAGCTCCTTAGCGCTACTCTTGGTAAGCCCTATAAGTCCAGCCTTGCTCGCGGCGTAATTAGCCTGGCCCGCGTTCCCCATAATCCCGATAATTGAAGCGATATTGACTATCCTGCCACACCGCTGCTTAATCATTGTCCTACAAACCGCTTTTGTGAAATTGAAAGCACCTTTTAGATTTACGGTAAGAACCGCATCCCAGTCAACTTCTTTCATGCGCATTAGTAACGCGTCTCTGGTAATGCCGGCATTGTTGACGAGTATATCAATTCTGCTGAATTTGTCAAGTGTTTTATTAGCCATATCCTCACAGGAATCAGTCTTTCCAACATCAATAACCGCGATAAAGCACTCCCTGCCCAGGGCTTCTATCTCAGATTTAACCTGTTCAAGCGCATTTTTGTCTACATCGCATATTGCTATATTTGCGCCTTCATTGGCTAAGGCAAGAGCTATCTCTTTTCCTATGCCCCTTGCCGCTCCTGTGACTATAGCTACCTTGTCTATTAATTTCATAACATTATATGATTAACACATTAGTTAGTATCTAGTCAAGCAAAATTTTACAGATTTACAAGATTAATCCTGATATACCTGCTCCCAATCGCTAAGCTTGCCATCACTGTTAAAAAAGAAATATATCTTTTCACCCTTAAAAAAAGTGGAGGTTGGCGGCTTGTAGACCCATCTTAGGCCATTATCTGCCTCTACTACAGGATTACCACACTGCTTTTTAATCTCATCTCCTGAAAGGCCTTTTGCTATCTCAGTACCCTGAATAAACTCTTTTGCTTTCTGGTAGTTTTTTCCTTCTGCCTTCTCTTCTTTGGCCATCCTGTCCATACTGGCAGATAGGCCTGTAAGCTTTCTTATCTCGCCAGCCGCGAAGAGTGGGCTAAGAAATACGCTGAAGGAAGCTGATAAGATTATTATAAAGATGGCTATATGTCTCATACGGAAGGCTATTCTATCATTATAAGTATTAATTATCAATAGAAAAATCTATGCGGATGTAAAAACATGATGTATACTAAAGTGTATCCTTTGGTAACAAGATTTAAAGTTTTTGCTTGAAAATTAGCTTGATTTGAAGTTAAAAAGGTACAACCCCCACTTAACCATTTACATTGAAATTCTCTGACAGATACCTTCTCTTATTAGGGACAGCTACTAATTATTTTTTCGTCTTGGTTTTATCCAGCGCCTTCCTCTTGGCTCTGCTCTTAACTTTCTGTTAAGCTTTTTTTCCAAACTATTTATGAATTTATTCTGCGCTAATGGCAAGCCTTTAGCTGTCTGCATTTTTATCTGCTTAATAAAAATTTCATCATCTTGCCTAATAAGAGTTTCTTTCCAATCACGTTTTCGCCCACCTATATATTCAACAAGCAACTTATCCATTATAACATCTTTTGACTTATAACCAATATTATATACTGCACTTGACCATTTCCATTCCCAAGCTTTTTTTACCATTTTTGCTCGGACAGGATTACGTTCTATATATCGAGCGGCCATTATCAGATGCGGCTCGTCCAAAACACATGAATAAAACCTACTTTGCCATAAGTGACCACATGAACTTGTTTTCTTATTAAAATACTGGGAATACCTCATGTGTGCAAAATTAAATGTTTTTGCCAAAGAGTCTTCTTTGTGCGGTATTGATATAAAATGAACGTGATTAGACATCAAGCAATAACATAGTATGCTAATCTTATACTTTTGCGCGTATTCTCTTACGAGGCTAAGATACTTTTTGCGATCTTCATCATCGTTAAAAACAATTCTATGATTATTGCCTCGCTGAGTTATGTGATGCGGATAATCAACAGCTATTATCCTAGCTATTCTTGTCATATTTAACCTTAATCTAATTAGTAGCTGTCCCTAATAACGCTTATTTAACCTTAATCTAATTAGTAGCTGTCCCTAATAACGCTAATAACGGTCCCTAATAACGTAATAATGAGCCATGCTGGTAGCGCAGGAATGCCGAACTAATCTTTTGCATAGCTTGACAGGTACCCTCCGGTAAGGCCATCTATATTAGCTGTAAGCTCATCAAGGCGTAGTTGTTTAAGGGCTCTCTTGCTACTATCCTCTGCTGAATTCTGCATGAGTTCTGCTTGAAGCCTCTTTCTCGCAAAATAGAGCTTTGTCACTTCATCAAGTACATCATTTCTAAGTTGAACCATAAGGCGAGAACGTACATCTATATTGGCCTGGTCGTCATTCCAAATAAGCTCTCCCAAATCCCACGAGAGATCGACCCCCCAATCAAAACTCCTGTCTCGCGGGCCTTCAATATAGAAGTCAGGATCATTGGTCCCTCCCCTGTCAAGATCTATGGTCCTGTCTATATCCCTGTCAAGACTAAGGCTTACCTTCGGCAGTAATGCCTTGTTCTTAGCGGACTTGCGCATCCATTTTATCTTATCAGGAGATACCTCAGCGTAATCAATGGCAGCCTGCTGCACCTCTAATATACCGGGTTCTTTATTGTTGATAGCTCTATTGCCTTGTCTGTCACCCAAACTGATGCCAATAGGCACCTTATCTAACGCAGCCTTGAATAATCCCCTATCTGTCGCGGCATAGATAACCCCCTGGACGGAAGAGGCATCTATCATATTTATTCTTAAGGTAGTTAACCCGCTTGAGTAATCTCTCCAAATACTTGATTTAGCATTATACTCGAATATACCTTTCCTGGTTACAGAGAATATCCTTTTGCTGGTTTCGAGGATAAACTCTACCTGCCTGGTTAATAGCCCTTCGCTGGTAATCGCCTGCCAATTCCGTTTTCCTAACATAGCGTAATAGAGGCCGTAATCAGTAGCAAGATATACTCTCTTATCATCAATTATCATATAATTAAGTTCGCAACATTCTTCTTCATTATCATTATTATCACTGTATTGCTCTGATCCTCTCTCATTACGTGCCCTTACAACATATATTCTGTCCCATGAGATATAATCTCTCTGTGTATAATAAAGGCCGTCATCTACACATACATAGAGATAATCTTCACCTATCGCAATGGAATTTATCTGTTTATTAATAAAGGCATCTTCTGTATTCCAATTCTTTGCCTTATCATGGCTTGTAAAAAGCCCTCTTTTTGTGCCTATCAGCATCATCTCGCTATCCGGGCTGATACTGATACAGCTTACATCCCTCTGTAGGTCATCCATACCTTTAAAAGCTCTATGCCAGGTTCCTCCTTCATCCTGGCTCACATACAATCCATCAGATGTAGCAACAAATATCTTAGAAAAGTCGTTCGGACAAGAAGAGATAAAGTTTATGCCCTTTCTCTCCCCCTTTAGTGTCAATACCCTTGTCCAATTCTTGCCTGCGTCTATACTCTTATAGATACTCCTGCCACCTCCTGCATAGACAATATTCGGATTGGACCTAATCACATGTAGTGCTGTAACTATAGATTCGACTATGCCATTATCAGAACTCTGCCATAAAAGCTCTTCATCCGCAAAACTTACTAAAACAGGTAAAATAAAAGTAACCAAAGATAAGAGAGCCATGATCCATTTTTTAAGTTTTAAAAATTTGGGATCTATCCTACTGCCCTGTTTCTTTTTAGTGCACTTACTCTTTTCCTTTTCCATTTCCTTTCTCCTTTCTTCTTCTTTAATTTGTGTAGAAAAAACACTTATATCATTAATTTGATGATTTGTCAACATAAATTTTATTAAAAATCAAATTCATAAGTTGTTTTTGCGGTTTCATCAAATTTCACTTGACATCTCAATACTTATCCGTTATATTATTAATATGAATATCGCGAAAAAGATACGCGCTCTACGCAAAGAGATGAAGATGACACTTAGGCAACTCTCTGAAGCAAGCAATGTCGCTCTTGCCACCTTAAGCAGGATTGAAACAAACAAGATGATAGGAACTATAGAATCCCACCAATCAATCGCTTCCGCGCTCGGCAAGAATCTGTCACAACTCTATAGCGATACAGATATCGAGGAGAACCCTGTTGAATACCAACCAGTAAAGAATCGCACTGACCGCTTTCTTCATAATGATAAAGCATCTTGCTATATGCTTACTAATAAGGTTCTCTCCAAAAAGATGATGCCCCTAATGTTAAAGATAGCGCCTGGAGGCAAGAGTACGACAGAAGAGCTTCCAAGAGAGACTGAAAAATTCATATATCTGCTAAAAGGTAAACTTACCATAATAACAAGCAATCAGACACATACCCTAACAAAGGGTGAAACATTATATTTCGACGCTTCCTCTGCTCATTACTTTAAAAACTTAAGCGCCGAAGAAACCCAGGCAATATGTGTTGTTACCCCACCTGCTTTATAGGAGGCTATGTTATGAAGAGCGACAAAATACTTATATGCGATGATGAAAAAGGCGTTCGCGAATCACTAAGGCTTATACTCTCTGATAAATATAATCTCTTGTTCGCAGAGAACGGTAAGAGCGCGATAGAGATACTTCAGGATAACCCAGATATAAAGGCCCTGCTTCTAGATATTAAGATGCCGGGGATAAATGGTATGGAGGCGCTAAAGCAGATAAGATTGCAAAACAATGATATAGTGATTATAGTTATTACCGGTTATCAGAGCGTTGAGACCGCGTCACGGTCTATCAATACAGGCGCGACTTATTACATAACAAAGCCTTTTGAATCAAAGACCATAATTGATACTGTTAAAAAAGCCATCTAATCATTATGAGCCTCTACTACATAACCTCTCTGCTGACATCCATAACGTCTCTTGGTTTAGGGTTCTTTGTATTCTTTAAGAACCCAAAGAACCGGCTTCATTGTTCCCTATTTCGCCTCAATGCGGTTGTTGCCCTGTGGAGTTTCTCTCTATTTCTTCACTACATAGCAAAAGACCACTCTTCTGCTATGATAACACTATATATGCTCCATAGCGCTGTGGTCTTTATACCAGCCTGCTACCTAGGATTTGTAACGGACCTCCTAAATATAGATAAAAGAAAGATTATAAAGACAGCGTATGCCATCAGCATAATATTTCTATGCCTAAGCTACACCCCTTATTTCATAACAGGCATAAGGCCTAAGCTCTTTTTTAGTTTCTACGCGACTGCGGGGCCATTGTACGCGCTATGGATAGCAGCTTATCTTGCGATCGCAGGTTATGGCACCTATCTGCTCATCAGCAATTATGCCTGCTCCTCACCTATCAAAAAGATCCAGATAAGGTATGTCCTTTTCGCGTCCTTAATCGGATTTACAGGGGGCATGACAATCTATCCCCTCTTTTATGATATACTTATACCGCCATGGGGCGAACATATCATATTTCTTTATCCTATAATATTCGCTGTAGCGGTCCTGAAGCATGATGCCCTTGAGCTTAATATAGTGATAAGGCAGACTCTCATCTATTCGGTCTCCATCCTCCTAATAATGCTCGTGTATCTTGTAACAGTTTTATTATCGGAAAGGCTCTTGCGTAACGCGTTAGGGTATCAATCGATATGGGTTACAGTGGCAGCTGCGGCAGGAATAGCACTTCTCTTTAACCCGTTAAAGAACAGGGTCGAAGCTATTGTTGAAAGATTTTACACACGCAACACGTACCAAAAACTCCAGAAAGAGCTAATTGAATCGGATAAGTCCAAGGCCCTCGCGCAACTCGCGGCAGGCCTTGCACATGAGATACGAAACCCCTTAACCGCTATAAAAACCTTTAGCGAATTTTTACCTCAAAAATATAATGACAAGGCCTTTAGGGATAATTTCTCACAAATAGTCAGAGCTGAGACACAAAGGATAGACTCCCTGGTAAGCCAACTGCTCGAATTCGCGAAACCATCTGCCTTAAATATTAAGCCTTGCGATATCCATGAAGCCCTGGACTATACCTTAAGCCTGCTCTCAGGAGATATCTTGAAATCTGAGATAAAAATTACAAAGAACTACGATAAGGCCCGTGATACCGTAGCCGCGGACCAGGAGAAACTCAAACATATATTCTTTAACCTGATAAGAAACAGTATAGAGGCTATAGATAAGAATGGCAGGATTATTATCTCGACAAGATTATCAGGAAATTATTTTAACATAGAGATAAGCGATAATGGGTATGGAATCAAGAAAAAGGATTTAAACAAGATATTCGAACCTTTCTTTTCTTCTAAGGAGAACGGCACAGGGCTCGGGCTTTGTGTGGTTCAGGGCATCATTGCCGAACATGGGGGAAATATCTCCGCTAAAAGCGCTCCTGGGGAGGGTACGACCTTTACCGTGTCTCTGCCATATAAAAGATAAAAACCTTATGCCGCGGTTGAAATTGCCTTGATATTTTCTGCTCGCCTATATAGATTCACTACCTGCCCTTTTACGGCCTTAAAACTTTTTGCTAGCGTACTTAAAGATAACTTTTCTTTTAGAATGATCTTTTCTAATCTTTGCACGTATGTTCCTATATCATTAAATTCTAATGCTGCTGTATCCTGCAAAAACCCCCTTCATCAAATCCAGGATGCTATTTAACGTATCTTTACTATAAGGCCCCCTTGCAGTCAGCTTCAGTTTCTCCTTATCCCGTATTCCAAGATCAAGAAGATGCAAAACTCCTACTAGGTCACAATCCTTGTCCCGTACGTAAATTCATTATGCTTATATCTATCTTTAAGCCTTTTTCTCTTATGGAGTCAGCAAAATGTATAAGATATATTGAAGGATGTCCATGTATCCCCAAAGAGCTATCCACAACAACCTCCCGCTCAACAATATTATACCCCCCTGCTGAGGATGCCTTTGATGAACAAAAATAGTCAGTTAACTTTTGCCAATCACTGAAATCTTTACCCTCTTTAGCCGTTATAACGTAATCTGCACCAGACTCAATTAGGGTTGATATCAAACTACTATATAATATCTCTGCTAAAAAGATAAGACCTGCTGGTAATACCCGATAAGGCTTCGTAATGAATTTACGAATAATACGCCAAAGAGAAGGCTGATAATGATTATAGCGATAGATATTATAATCTTATTTTTGCTGTCAAAACGTGGATTAAGCCACAACAAAATAAGCACAAGAGGCCCCGCGCATAAAAAGCCTATAACAAGCCAATAGGTGCTAAAATACCACTTACCCATTGGTGGCTTA
>Ga0307991_1001212_pt1 | contig 18258 bp, 16 predicted proteins | sample EllFjometagen131_FD_203146 | JGI IMG/M metagenome (GOLD analysis project Ga0307991, IMG submission 203146) | Marine microbial communities from Ellis Fjord, Antarctic Ocean - #131 | ecosystem: Environmental > Aquatic > Marine > Unclassified | place: Southern Ocean | collected 2014-10-08 | reverse complement strand
CAATGATTTTCATATCAAAGCAATATGCAAAGCTAGTAACTGGTTCGGAAGACCAAAAAACTCGTTCAAATTCTTTATACAGCCAATGGTTCCCGTCATAACCAAAGAAGGGAATTGGTCTATGACGGGTCCGCTGCATCTCAACATGAAACCCGGCGGGCATGGTGTCATATGGAAGATCGCTAAAGATGCGAAAATTTTCGATTGGTTTGCGTCGCATCGACGCAGCAAGCTACTGGTTAGACAGGTGAACAATCCGATAGCAGGCATCGACAATGGAATTTCTGGTCTTATCGGAATTGGATGCGAAAATAACAAATATTTCGGTGTAGCATCATGTCGACGCGCAGTAGGTTCTGCTGAAGGCGTAGTAATAGCAAAAGAAGTAAAGAGCGCCAACGGCTACAAATACGGCATCTCCAATATAGAGTATACTGATTTTCTAAAAAACGGCATAGAAGATGCCCCAGTTAGTCCCACAAGTAGATACTCGAAATTTCCCACCAATACAAATATATTGTTTGCCGACATTAATATGATATTATCAGCAACAGAAAAGCGCTCATACCCAGGAATGCTGATAAATATGAAGAAAAAGGTCCCATATTACTCTGCCGATGGTCACTACAATGAGGTCAAAGGCGGACGCCTAGAAACACTAATGCAAAAAATTGCTGACACCCTGCTGGAAGAATCCGACACGCCTCCAGAAAAAAAAGACTGGGATAAGCACAAAACATTTCTGACCTACAATCGTCGCATAAAAACACTCTCTGTCACCAAGAATTCTTACGATCCTGAAAAACCCATCATAGAAACGCCACAAGGATGTTTTTACGACCTGTTAACAAACATGTATGAGCTCCTTTCTAAATACTGCGACATCGACACCCCCCGTCTCGAAAATACAGATAAATTCGTCGAAAACTCCCCACCATTCATATTATGCTTTCATCCTGCTTTAGGACCGATGTATTCAATAATATCTCAAAAAATCCACGGCGGGACATTGGCATATGGTGCTGAAATTCAGCTTGAAATTGCAGAGCTTGAAATGAAAAACATCCAAGTCGACGGCAGCATGCTTATCATTGCAGAAAATATTATGGGACCCAATGGCCCACAAGAAGATGGTATCTATAACGAAAGGTATTGTGGGAAGTGTTCATTAAAAAATGTAACCGTTAAGAACGGCGGTATCGATACATCTACCGAAAACATATATTGGCAAAACACAATCGCTCGCAAAGAATCTTTGCAGATAACCCTTCATGGGAACGCCGAATTCATCGCAGAAAATATAACCTTCGTCGGTAATAAGCATATAGAAGTCAATTCTGGATACCGCATGACTGCATATCAAGAACACAATGATGTAAGCTACCGCCTAGAACCAATAACAACGCCAACATGGTATTGGAGATATTCTACCGATAACGACTACAATATCATAATAAAAAAAAGTGACTGAGTCAACAACCTCAGCCACAAAACCTTGTTATTTAGAACTTAATTCAGACAAAAAGCGCTGGAATACATGCGAGATATGGAGTAATCATTGGTCCAGCGACAACACCAACACCAACAACGCACCCCAATCCAAGAGTATAAAGAGCAACTTTAGCCACCTTCGACGTTGACTTCGACGCACTAACAGTAGCAACAATTCCACCTAATCCCAACATTGATACAATACCTATAGGCGATTTCAAAAATGCAGACGTAGCCTCGCCAGCTTTTTGAAGTATAGGCTTCACAACAGCCCACATCTTGTCAGAAATAACCCTGATACTGTGTCCCAACCATATCGCAGCTTTACCAAGACTCTCGGCTGTTTTTATAAAACCAGTTTTTATTCCCTCAAGAACGGCAACCCCCGTCTTTTGAACATCCATTAGAATTCCCCTTTTTTAAATTTTCTGGAATAGGCACGATAAAATTATCAATACCAGTCACTATATAAAAGAAGGAATTTAAGATATATATCAAAGAATTATTTTGTCACGTAAAGACTCTCTTTCTTATACCTATTTATAAAGTCGCATCCTTCACAACTGGTCTCATAATGCGTGCAAAAATCATGATGGATTTGGAATGCACCCTGCTCAGCAAAGCTATTGTTAAGCACAGACTTTTTTATCGACGACCCGAAGAATCGCTGCGCAAGATATTTCGCCTTGTGGCTATATGATGCAGGAATAGCACGAAAAAGCATCTCGAAGGCCGCAACCTCTCGGGGATCATCTCGCTTACCAATCGAGTCAAAAAGCAATGGCAAAAACGTGTTAACAATAATATTCTTCCTGAGATCAGCACCGACAAGCGGAACAAAACGACTGGCCTCCTCAACTTCAAAAAGATAATGACTATTCCAGTATGTATCGCTATAAACAGGCAATGATGTCGATAAGACGCGGAACAATCGCGAACATCCACCTCTTTTAAAACACTCATGCCAGCCTACATTCCATATACTTTCAAGAGTCATTTGCAAATTATAAGCCTTAGGATCGGATATCAATCTAGCCATGACCACAAAGCGTCGTATCGGATTATTAAGAGGCCTAACATTGCTCGTTATCATCTTAAATCTTAATGGAATATCATGAGAAAGCTCGAGCCACGACTCAAAAAGCATTTGATACTTTTGCGAATTTCCCCATTTTTGCCGATATCTTTCTTCGAAGTACCCACAAACTCCCATCATAATAGCGAGAAGCTCTTGGGTATCATATATATGTTTACTGTTAAGCAAAAAAAATAGGTCTAGGAAGGTTCCAACATTATTCTTATAGCCCAAAGCCATCGCGATGCCTGCTTTCATTACCATAGAAGGATCGGAGATCTTCGTCCTAAGATAGCTCAGTTTTTTCCCGAGACGCCAATACGCCGCCGATTCGAAGATATGAGAACTCTTTTCGACAGAATATGCCGTAAAGATACTGTGAGAGCATTTTCCGCTTCCGGTAAATCGCTTATACGGATACAAGTCCAGATCGATAAGCGTTTCAATACGCGCCAACGATATCGTCAAGAAGTCTTCCAGATACCCGACGACAAGCTTCCTACCACCTTCGGTATAATCATCTTTCTCCGAAGAAGACTTCCACAAACACAGGTGAAGGATAACATCATTATAATTAGGATCGCTATCATGGTGATGCCCCTTCCAGCTTTCAGGACGGAGATGAATTTCGATATCGCCACGAAAATTTTCTCCTCCGATACACAGATGAGCATGAAGAAAATCAGGACCAGCCTCAGTATTCCAAGCACCGGGAGACAACACCTCAACAAACCCACCAGTAGAGGTTTTAAAATTCTTAAAATATTTTTGTTCGAGCCATACCGCTTGCAAATGCTGCTCGGTAAAAGAACAATAATGCTTAGCACCATGTAACATAGAATGATAACATTTTAACATCATAGTACTTATATATAGACATCTAGATCTTTTTTGTTGAGAGAAAAATCTTTTTTCATTATAACATACTTATTCTGAGAATGAAAGGAGAACACAATGAATGAAGAAACAAAAGAACGACTGGTAAATATCATGAAAAGATTGTCACATATGTGGGGGTATCTTTGACCTCGAAACAAAAGAAAAACGACTGAAAGATCTCGAGAATATTATGGCACAGACGGATTTCTGGAATGACAGTAACAACGCTCAGAGCACCATCGCCGAAGCCAAGGAACTACGCTCGTGGACAGTGCCGTATTCAGAACTAAGATCTCGTGGCGAGAGCGTTGAATCCTTATTCCCTGAAGCATTCGCCTGCAAAGATAATGATTTCATCGAAGAGCTACAACAAGAGCTGGGTGCCATCGAAACAGAGCTGACGGAATTGGAAGTACGCAAAATGCTGTCCGGAGAGCTTGACAAGAAGAATTGCTATCTAAATATCAATGCAGGCGCCGGTGGCACTGAAGCATGCGATTGGGTAAGCATGCTAGCGCGTATGTATCATCGATGGGCATCGAATCGTAAATGGAATGTCGAAGATATTGATTCCGTCCGGGGCGATGTCGCCGGATTGAAAAGCATTACCATGAAAATATCGGGAGAATTCGCCTACGGGTATGCCAAAGCTGAAAACGGCGTCCACCGCCTTGTAAGAATATCTCCATTTGACAGTAGTAGTCGCAGACATACCAGCTTCGCGTCGGTAGACATCACGCCGGAAATTACCGACGATATCGTTATCGAAATCAGGCCAGAAGATATCCGCGTCGACACCTTCCGCGCTTCAGGAGCCGGAGGACAGCATATCAATGTCACAGATTCCGCCGTACGCATCACCCATGGTGCCACAGGCATTGTCGTCTCCTGTCAGAATGAAAGAAGTCAATTACAGAACAAAGAGACGTGCCTAAAGCTTTTACGCTCCAAACTATACGCTAAAGAGATTATGGAACGAGAAAGCGCACTAAAAGCTTTGGGAGGAGAGAAGATGGATATAGCCTGGGGAAGCCAGATCCGCAATTACATTTTTCAGCCGTACACCCTTGTCAAAGACACTAGGACAAAAATAGAAATGGGCGATGTCCAGGCCGTTATGAACGGAGATATCGACACTTTTATAAATAGCTATCTAAAGGAGTTCGGATGACAAATGCCACAGAAAGTATCCCAGGGCTAGAAATTAGATTTACCCTCGAAAGCGACGTAGATTATCTCAAAAACTGGCTTGTAGAACCAGGAATGAATAGATGCTTTCCTATGGCCAATAAAGCCGAAGTCGACGATTCCGCTCGACGTTGGATTTCATTTAGTGGATACAAAGCAAGCCTTACAGCAGTATATGAAGGCGTTCCCTGCGGGATAGCTACATTATACATAATGCCATACGAAAAACTCAGACACCAAAGCGAATTTGGTATCATCCTAACAGCATCATGCCGACGGATGAAAATAGGCTCAATCCTGATGGAGGCGATCACTGACCTCGCAAAAGACAACTTTAATATCGAATTACTACACCTTCAGGTTTTTGAAAGCAATGGCCGCGGTATCGAATTTTTCAAAGAACTCGGCTTCAAAGAGTTCGGAAGGCAGACACATTGGCTTAAAGACAGAGACAAATATCGCGCAAGAATTTTTATGGAACGATTTATATAGGAGTTATCATGTCAGGACACAGCAAATGGGCCAATATCAAGCACAAAAAAGGAAGAGTTGACGCTAAGAAAGGAAAAGTGTTTTCTCGCATCGCCAAAGAGATAATAACAGCCGTAAAAGCACATGGACCCGATTCTAAATCAAACGCTAAACTACGGCTTGTATTGCAGAAAGCAAAAGCGGTCAATATACCCAACGACAACATAGAAAGAAACATCAAAAAAGCCTCAAGCGCCGACCAGCAGGATTTCGTCGAAATAACTTACGAAATATATGGACACGGTGGCGTAGGAATCATTGTAGAAGCTATGACTGACAATAAAAACCGCACTGCTTCGGATATGCGCATCGCCACAAATAAAAAAGGCGGAACAATAGCAAACCCCGGAGCTGTAGCGTTCAACTTCGATCGCAAAGGGGTGATACAGATCGCTAAAAACCAAGCTGTCGAAGATGAATTATTTATGGCCGCCACCAATTCTGGCGCTGAAGATTTCGACACAGACGACGACGTATACATAGTCACCACAGAACCTACAGACTTATATGCCGTCAAAGAAAGCCTCGAAGATCAAGGATTTCCATGCATAGAATGTAGCCTGGAGATGGTGCCTAAAACACTCATAGACTGCGACACCAATACTGTAGCATCCAACGAAGCCCTTATAGAATGGCTGGAGCAACTCGACGATGTCGATGCTGTCTTTCACAATATGAACATAACTGAATAACAACAGTAATAATATGTACTCTCACCGGGGAGTTGTCTGGAACCAGTTTAAGAAGAAACCGATAGCATACTATGCACTAGCAATAATACTGTGCTTTATCGCTGTGGGCATATATGCACCGTTCCTGACATCAAGCAAACCTCTCATAGCATCATATGACGGCCGTTGGTATTTCCCCCTTTTTCGCTACCTTTTCTACAGTGGTTTCTTCACAAAACGACTCGATATTTTCTACAACATCCTGATCTTCACGCTTCCTCTGGCGATCGTAATAAAACTAACACTCTCCTCAAGAATACGATGGATCGGGATAACGCTGGTTATGGCAACACATATAATGTTATTCGTATACTTTGGTTTTGGCACCGCAAAAGACCCCGCCGGCGACGCGACGCTTAGCAATGCGAGACAGCACGCAATCCAGAAAAACATGACAGAAGACGCTGAGACTGGAGAAGGATCAATATATTACGATTGGGACTTCGAACTTAAATATATGATGCCATACGAGAAGCTAAACAGGTTGTTGCAGTACCGTCAATGCAAGCAACAGCATGATAAGTTCAATAAATATGCCGAAGCGTTTTATGAGGAAGAAAACACTCCTATACCAACGCTATGGCAGGTCAAAATAGACAATGAAGCCAGAGAAATCGCCCGGCTCGAGAAGATCGTAGATATCAATAATGAAGCATCGACAAGCCTATCGTATATCCACGACCGACGTAAGTGGCTCGAAGAAGAGAATAGCAAGATCGGATTTGTTCTGATGCCCATCGTCAGAAATTTTCACTGGGAAGATGATGCTGGCGGAGAACAGGATGTCAATAGGTTCGTCGACTGGTGGGAGCTTACGCGGATAAATCACAAGGACCTCGTAGCAGCACTAATCTTCGGCACGCGTATATCTCTGGTTGTAGGGATCGTAGCCGTCGCCATACAAATCCTTATAGGAATACCAATAGGTGCTCTTGCGGGATATTATGGAGGAAAGACAGACATCATTATCACCAGACTTATCGAGATCTGGGAAGCTATGCCGACGTTTTTCATGCTTCTTATGATCGTTGCAATCTTACAGAATAAGTCAATATTCCTTGTGGTATCAGTGTTAGGGTTCTTCGGATGGACGGGATACAGCCGATTCATAAGAGGAGAGGTTTTCAAGCAACGCAACCTCCCATATGTCGACGCGTGCCACGCCATGGGGTTCGGGACGGGTCGCATAGTCTTCTCACATATCATCCCCAATGCCATACCACCAGTACTGACTTTGCTACCATTTTCTATAATGTCTGCCATCACTAGCGAAGCGGGGCTTTCATTCATAGGCCTTGGAGAGGAGGGGTCCTGCTCATGGGGAGTTCTTATGGACGAGGGCAGAACAGCCTTCCCCGGAGAAAGCTATCTTCTATGGCCTCCGGCCATAGTACTCACGATACTGCTCATCGCTATCGCTATTGTCGGCGATGCACTACGCGACGCCATAGACCCTAAGATGAAGCGTTAAATACTCAATCTTATTATTAATCACTTATATTACAAACTATTGCCAGACCAATGGAACGCTGATCATTCATCTAATTGCCGACTTCTTTCCAAAATGTATGATCTTTACGCGTACGGATCAGTAATCACTCCGAGTTTTTCTCACGTATCCTTTCCTTTTTTCCTGTTACTGCTTTCCATAGTTAAAACTACCACTCCTTCTGAGTCTTCCCTCTCGATAGTTCTTTTGCTTTTTCTTAAAACTCTAGAATGCTTTCTTAGGACAGTACTGAGCACTTTTTCCAATTTTCTTTTATCACTCTTTTTTTTATAAGTTATCGTGAGCTTTTCTCTGGACCTCTTTTTGGAAAACGCATCCAATACTTTTTTTAAATCCGGCAATATGAAGGATTCAACATTTATACCATGTTCACATGCCAATAATGCATCTTCAGGCCCCATAGCATTAATAAGTTTTTTTGTAGCAATGGCTGATTCCTTTAGTTTAGCCTCTGCTACTTTCGCTGCCACTTTCGCTGCCAATATGTTCTTTATCTTTGCCACCATCTTATTGCCTTTGCGTATTGCTCCGAATGCTGTACTAAAGCCCATCGCTATCCATCTGCCAAAATGAGCTACTTTATTGATAGTACTATCCTTATAATAATATACTTTTGCAGCAACGAACTTTTCCACAGCACTTTTCCTATGCTCTAACAATTTTTCAATGAAACCGTCATCGTTAAGTACTTCTTTCGCCACCTTATTGATAGAACTGCGTAACGTTACGGTCTCACTACCAGTCTTAAGTTCTTTCTCTATCGTTTTTATCGCAAATTCTCGACTCGATTCATCTAAATAGTCAAAGTCGTCTAATAACCCGTATTCTAGCCACCACACGTTCATAATAATACTCTTTATTTTGATTGCTAAGCTCTCGCCCTTCAATTATTATTATAACACACTACGCAATTTAAAAAAACAATTACGGAAGCCTCAAAATATTATCCATAACCTTATATAGATTCCACGTGTATTTTTATCATCGATGATAATTCTTCGGAAAGCTTCTCGAACTTTCAGAATCAATGAAAAACAGGAATTGCGTTCAAAGTCTGGACAGATATGCAGGAGTGCAAGTCACAGATGTTACCTAACATGACTTTGAGATTAACCAAAGATCCATCGCAATACATAGAAAAAGACAACAGTCATCACAGCACCGACAGGTATGGTCACCACCCAGGAGATAACGATATCTTTGATAGTACCAAGATTCAGGGTGTGGATACCCCTAGCAAGGCCTACCCCCAGAACAGCACCCACCAACGTATGTGTCGTAGAGACAGGAAGACCCATTGCCGAGGCCAGAACTATCGTCGTAGAAGCCCCCATCTCTGCAGCAAACCCTCGCGAAGGTGTAAGCTCAGTAATCTTTTTCCCTATGGTTTCTATAACACGCCACCCCCATGTCGCCAATCCAAGGATTATTCCTCCACCACCCAGCGCCAGGATCCATAGCGGAACTGTAGAATTCAGAGTTATTGCACCATTGTATATAGTCGACACACACGCAGCCAACGGCCCCATAGCATTGGCGACATCGTTAGCGCCATGCGCAAAAGCCATAAAACATGCGCTAAGCATCTGTAGATAACCAAAAAGCTTTTCTACCGTGACAATTTCCATGTTTCCATGAGAATTACACTCTTCCTCCGAAGAGGAAACACGATCTTTAATCTCTTCGACTTTATTAAAAACCGTTGCCACCCGAAAATATAATTCACCAGCGAACATACCCTTCAGCTTCGTTAGATTCTTCGACACTTTTCTCAACAATGTCAGCGCCTGATGGTCGGGGCATAGAGGTCCCTTGTCTGATGAGTCAGTTGCAACAACGACTTTTCTAAGCAAAAGCCTGCTTATCAAGTTACCAACAAACCCTATCGCTAAGGCTATAGCAAGAATCTGCAGGAAGGATACGTCTTTACTAAGCTGCTTATAAGTTCTAAAAATCATTGCAAGGGAAAGCATCGTAGTAATGAGGAACACAAGCATCGGTATAATTTTCTTCGCCGCCAACACAGGATTGCGAGAATACAAGACCCTCTTACGTATCACCGTAAAGGTTATAAATGCTATAATTCCGCCCATCAATGGCGAGAATACCCAACTCATAGCAATAAAAGCCACCTGCCCCCAATGTATTGATTCCGGCCCACCAATAACAAGACCAAAACCCAAGACGGCACCAATTATAGCATGAGTCGTCGACACCGGCCAGCCGAAATATGAAGCAAGCTGAAGCCATACACCTGAAGCCAAAAGCGCTCCAAGCATACCATATGCAAAGAGCATAGGATCATCGACGAAGAACTCAGGATTGACGATACCATTCTGCACAGTATCCGACACATTAGATCCAAAAAGAAAAGCACCGCAAAATTCAAGACCAGCAGCGATGATTACAGCTTTCCGCAGAGTCAGAGCTCCGGAACCTACAGAAGTTCCAAGGGCATTGGCAGCATCGTTAGCTCCAAGACTCCAGGCCATATAAAACCCGAAGACGAGAGCCATGATAAGTAAGATAGTAGTAGAGTCCATTTTTCTAAAAAGTCTATTTTGTGATGTCTAACATAGCACGAACCCTATGGGCTAGTTTTTCTGAAAGATTCGAAATCTCACTGACTTCTTCGAAAATACGAAGCCATAAATAAAATACTGGCGTAGAGAGTTTTTCGGCGATAGAAAAGAAATCTTTTAGTAGTTGACGCTGAAGCAGATCGACTTCATGTTCCTTGTATGCTACATCATCGACCATATGTCGTACCTTCTCGGCTTCATTGCCACCGAAAGAAGATTGGAAGAGATGCTTAAGCTCCTGAATAATCTCCCGCGCCCCCATGAATGTCTCGACATTTTTCTCTATAAAACTTTCGAATGTTTTTTTAAATTCGTCACACATTGGAAGATTTTTAAGCGAAAGAAGGACTCCGATATCCTCAGCTTTATCGGCAATATCATCTTGCAGCGACAAAATCTCCAGAATTGCCATGCGATCGACAGAAAAAAACGTCCCGCTCGACAAGTTATTGCGAATATCCTGTTTAGTAATGTCTGCTATATGTTCGAGCTTAGAAATCTTACTGGCAATCCTTTCAATGTTATTATAATCGCCCGCTTTTATCGCATCAAATATCTCTACAACCTTTTGGACACAATCGTGTACACGATCCATATGGGACTGCAGCAGATTGAAAGGCGAACGCCCGAATATATTTAGAATTGCTCTCATAACACATATACATTAAATTCATTGGTAAGTAGTGTACCGCCAAATCTCGTTTTGTGTAAACAATTAACATAGATGTCTGTTATACACAATTAAATTCAATAATCGAAGTTTTTGGGCAGAGATTTTCTCATTTAGCACAGTGCAGAGACTGATGTAAGCTTAGGAATCGATTCACTGATGTTACTTTAACAGGGGTGGGCACGTGCTGTTAAGCGTACGCAATTTAGTTACGAAATTAGTTTTAGGCGGAAAACATATCGCTGTCGTCGATGACATTTCTTTCGACCTCAAAACCGGCAAGACTTTGGCTCTTGTGGGTGAATCGGGATGCGGCAAATCCATGACTGCTCTGTCGATAATGAGGATACTGCCGCAACCTCCGGCGTTACAGTCAGAAGGCGAGATATTGTACAGAGGCAAGAACATCCTCACCATCTCAGAAGCCAAGATGCGTCATATTAGAGGTAAGAGCATAGCAATGATCTTCCAGAACCCCATGACGGCGCTCAATCCTGTGTATACTGTAGGCTATCAGCTTTTAGAAACCGTAAATCTTCACCTAGGATTGTATGGCGATGAAGCTCTGGAGCGCATAAGAATAGCATTATGTGAAGTTGGCATCCCATCCCCTGAAGAAAGAATAAACGAATACCCCCATCAGCTATCTGGAGGGATGACGCAGAGAATCATGATCGCTATGGCTCTGATCTGCGAGCCGGACATACTCATCGCCGACGAACCTACGACAGCATTGGACGTAACAATACAGGCTCAAATCCTCGACCTCATGAGAAGCCTACAGGAGCGTAAAGGTACCGCGATATTATTAATCACACACGATATGGGCGTCGTCGCCGAAATCGCCGACGATGTCGTCGTAATGTATGCCGCCAAAAGTGTCGAGAAAGGATCCGTCCGCAACATTTTCAATGATATGGCTCACCCTTATACCAGGGGCCTTTTCAATTCTCGCCCAAATATTGCAGCCGTCAGAGGAGAGCTCGCAGCCATCGATGGAACAGTACCGCCGGTAACAGCTTTTCCAACAGGATGCCGCTTTCATACACGCTGCCCTAATGTTATGGAAAAATGTGCCGAGGCTGAAGCGCCCAAGGTATCATTAGGAGCAGGAAATCATGAAGTCAGGTGCTGGCTGTATGAAAAATAACGAACCTCTGCTAGAGGTAAAGAGCCTTAAGAAGTTCTTCCCAATAATGAAGGGGATCTTCCGACACCATACCGGCGATGTCAAGGCTGTCAACGGCATAGACTTCACAATAAGGAAAAACGAAGTCCTAGGCGTCGTAGGCGAATCGGGATGCGGGAAAAGCACTGCGGGGCGCACAGCAATACGTCTCACCGAGCCAACAGAAGGGCAAATACTCTTCGATGGGAAAGACTTCCTGAAAGTCAAGGATCGAGAACTTAAAGCTTACCGAAAACATATTCAGATAGTCTTTCAGAATCCATATGCATCACTCAATCCGAGGAAAACCATCGCCGGAGCTCTGGAAGAAATACTGCAATATCATAAGCCGGAGCTTACGCCTAGGAATCGAGAAGATCGCATGTCACAGGTATTACAACAGGTAGGACTATCTCCCGATGCCTTAGAATTATACCCCCACGAATTCTCCGGCGGGCAGCAGCAGCGCATATGCATCGCACGAGCTATCATCCTGAAGCCCCGATTGATCATCCTTGATGAGGCCGTATCAGCTTTAGACGTCTCCATTCAGGCTCAGGTGCTCAACCTCCTACACGACCTAAAACGCGAACTAAACCTTAGCTACCTTTTCATCTCTCATGATCTTTCTGTTATAAGGCATATATGTGATCGCATAGTCGTAATGTACCTAGGGAAGATCGTAGAGACATCATCTTCCGAAAAGCTTTTTTCTAACCCCAAACACCCATACACCCAGATGCTCCTTTCGGCCATACCGAAAAATCATCCAGACGAAAAGAAAACAAGAAATGTATATAAAGGAGAAATACCATCAATGATAACGCCTCCATCAGGATGCCCTTTTAACACAAGGTGTCCTTATGCTCAGGAAACATGCTATAGAAAGTTTCCTGATAAAAAGATCGTCGATGACGACCACGAATATTTTTGCATACTATAGACAATTCCAGGAGAACGTAAGATGAAAGTTATTACAGCCAAAGAAATGACACGCATTGAAAAGAACGCCTACGCCGAAGGAGCCTCAGAATACAATTTCATGGAACATGCTGGGCTCGGCATTGCAAACTATGCTCAAAGATATATCAGGAAATGTCGACTCAAGAGAACTGTTACGGTGCTTTGTGGCAAAGGGAACAACGCCGGAGATGGATATGTTGCCGCCAGTTTCTTAAGGCGAAGAAATTTTGCTGTGAAGGTCTTTCAATTATATCCATTGGAACTATGCAGCAAATTATGCCGACAAAATTATCGTAATTTCATCGAGGAGAGCGGAGAAGTCGATATAGTAGAAACAGCCTCGGAGGTAACATTTAGCAGCGATGGCATCATCATCGACGGCATATTTGGAACGGGATTTCATGGCGAGATAGAAGGATTGCCAGGAGACGTTATTAAAGAAGCTAATTACTCAAGGACACCCGTCATCTCCATAGACATTCCATCGGGCATCGACGGCAATAGTGGAAAAACTGGAGGCATAGCTATCAAAGCAACGTGGACAATATTCCTTGGTCTTCCTAAAACAGGATTCTTCCTCGAAAACGCCTGGAACTTTATAGGGAAATGCTATCATTTCGATTTTGGATTGGAAAGGAAATACATCGAACAGGCCAAGGAAGATTTCATACTCTTAACTGCCGATACGACGCGTACTCTTATCCCGGAGATAGCACCATCAAGACATAAATATCAGGCAGGATATGTTGTAGGACTGGCAGGATCGCAAGGGATGGCTGGGGCCGCCATGCTGACAAGCCTGGCAGCACTGCGTGGAGGAGCCGGAATAGTCCGCCTTATACACCCTGAAGGCATGGAGGTGGAGCTCGCAGCGTCGCCATACGAACTCGTCAAAGAATCCTATTCATGTAATAACACTGACCACATCACTGAGACATTAAATAAAGCCTCCGCGACGCTGATTGGTCCGGGAATAGGACGTTCCGAAGAGACAACTCAAGTATTAAAAATCATATTGCAAAACATAACAAAACCTTGCGTCATAGATGCCGACGCGTTGAATATCATAGCGACGATGCCGAATATCGCCCTTCCTAAGAACACCATACTCACCCCTCACACCGGAGAGATGCACAGATTATTGGGGCTAGAAAATAAAGAAAGCGTAAGCAAAGATTTCATGAGAAAGTGTCAGAAATATTGTGAAGATAAAGGCGTTGTCGTCGTTCTTAAGGGCGCCGTAACATACATATTCCAGCCTCAGGAAACCATCATAGTAAACTGCGGTGGGGATCCAGGCATGGCCACCGCCGGCAGTGGCGACGTCCTCACGGGGATGATAGCAGCACTTCTATCTCAGGGGCTCAGCACAAAAAATGCCGCAATATTTGGGGTCTTTCTGCATTCTTTGGCCGGGGATGCCGCCGCCAAACACAAAACACCATATGGCATGATAGCCTCCGACATCATCGAGAACATACCGTCAGCATGGAAAACGCTATGCCGTTCGTGATTTAAACAGTAGCAGTAAAGAAACCACGCATAGAAATTACCAATAGCGCTTAGTAATCATCTTCTAGCGGCTTTATGTACCCTTCAATGATACCTTTAGTAACTTTCTTGACAACAGCTTTAACGTCTTCATTGTCTTTCATTGCAGCATTATTGAATACGGTCTTTATTCCACCATTTGCAAAATTTATGGTATATGTTTTGTTGCCTAATTTCCCATTCTGCCTTTCCATGATGATATCTTTAAAAATAGCATCCCAGCAATAGACCTGAGATGCAAGAACATAACAGGGAGCCGCCGACTTAACATCACATTCAACACCGACCCATGGTATTTCATTTGTCTCGCCAATATGCAATGCCCCGATAGCCTGAGGGAATATCCCTGTCAAAATATGAACATCATTTAAAATAAGAAGACTGGCGGCTTCTATCGAATAATTAATATCCCATGGTGATTGGACATAATTTACTTTGACATCACTCGCCGGCGATGTCGTCAATAGACCGTTGCGGAATCCTTCGACATATCCGTCAACACCATACTCTCTGTCGCCATCAGGGACTACTACGCCAGCAAGAACAAAATCAAGCGACAGCGCCGCTATCACACCATTAACATACCCAGCTTCGCTCTCTTCGGCGTTATAGATGAAAATATTCGGCGAGATGTTTTCTGATTTTATCGCCAGAGGCTTTGCTGCCACAGCAAAGCTTACACCAGGAAATTCCCGTGCAATATTGAAAACAGAATCTTTATATGACGGAGAATGTGCAATTATCAGATCATAATTACCCGCAGCATACTTTCTTAGCGTATTCTCAAATTTTGAAGTAGTAAGGATCTTCTCTAGCACCGTAATATTTAGCGCAGGCATATCCCCAGAACCATTCTTGATAGACCCCAGAGAATCCACCATGGACTGCCCCCAAGAACGATCCTTCGGCGTCGTTGGCATGATGATCGCTATGTTAAAAGATCCTCGACTATCAGGCGTCGGCGCGGTGGCCGCTAAGAAGTTAGCAGTTATGAATGCTACTGCAGAAAAAATCAGTGCTAAGTATCTGTTCATGGTATTTTTCTCATCTTTCTTTGTAGTGTTTTGCTTTATGTTATAGAGCTCATCGGCTTGATAGTTTCTTCTATTATCGCCTGAACTATGTGGTCGGCTGTATCTTTTATAAAAAAAGAGGATTGAAGTTCGTCATTGAAATTCATCTTAAGACCACCATTCCGCAATGTTAGCATAAAATGCTTTCCACCAAAGATGCCATTCTTACGACAATCTATCATAGAGACAATTGTCTTTTCCCAATCATACAATTGTGAAGCTACAACATATTCTGATGCCAACGACTTCTGATCGGCCTGCATCCCCAGCCAGAAGACACCGCTCTCCTTGACAATCTCCATGACTCCCATCGTCTGTTGCGACAGCCCTGTCAACACGTCAACATCCATGCCAATAAGGACTTTGGCGGCATCGCGGGCCAACGCGAAGTCATCAAAAGAATCCGTATAGCTGACCATAACAGCAACATTCGAGGATACAGCTTTGGCGCCCTCTTGAAATCCGGCAACATACTGCTTGGACTCTTCGCTCTCCAGGGTACCTATTATACCGACAGTCCCCGTCTCGGTTAGGAGCGCAGCAATGGTACCATTAAGATAACCCACCTGCTCCGAAGCGACATGATACATGAAAACATTGCGAGAAATATGATGCTCTTCTGGTGATGATGATCCCCAGGCAAAGCTCGTCAAAGGAAACCCCATGGCAATCTTCTCGAGTATTTCGCCATACTGCAGACCGTGAGCAATAACAAGATCGCAACCGCTAGAGGCATAGAAACGTAAAGCGTCTTCAATCTCAAGCGGGTCTGTCATATTCTCGGAGAATGTCAGACTCAGCGCCTTAGTACCGCCCATGTGCTCCTGGACAGATTCCAATGAGTCGAACATCGACTGACTCCAAGAAAAATCGGCGCGAGAACCCGGAAACACAACAGCAATGCGAAAAACAGGAGAGGTAGGGCTTTCTTCAGCAGCAGAAATGCCAGCAAAGGCACCGACCACCGTCACGAAAATCATGGCTAAAAAACTTATATAATAACGACACATCACCCTACCCACATAAGATACTCTTATATAAACACAATCTTATAACTTTTACCTTTAACGCAACATTTAATTCTTAGAATTAAGCGCTCCGGCAAGCTTTTTCTTTTTACGATGTTTTTTTACTGGAGCTGTGGGAATTCTCGCAAAAAAAACATGGTATATAAATTCTATGAAATATCGAGGTATACTGAAAATAATCCTGAAGACCGCCTCGATAATCTTCGCAGCAGAGAATGAAGTCTGATCGGAATGCTCACATGTTATAACCTCTATAACATGCAAAGATGGCGCATCGGCGTGACGGATAAGGCTATCCTTAATATCAGCCAAACCACATTTTGGCGATACATCTTGCGGAGGGGGGGCTACATTGCCAACACTCTGTCTTTTTGTGCTATGATAGTTAGGGCTCATCTTAAAATTTCCTCGCTAACGGTAGGCTTAATTTAAAAAAACACATACCTACCTTTTAATTTTAAAAAAGAATAAAGTCAACATCGAATATTAAGAATTCGTAAAGTTACGAGTGATAATATTCTCGATACCATCGTATGAATTTCTCTATTCCCTGTCGCAAGGAAGTTCTGGGGGAATAACCAAGCATTTTTTTGCTATGGCTAATATCTGCATATGTCCGCATAACATCACCCTGCTGCATTGGCAAATATTTTTTCTGAGCTTTCATGCCGAGCTCGTCCTCAATGATGCCTATAAATGTTTCGAGATCTTCGGGATTGTTGTTTCCTAGATTGAAAATCTCGCAGGACGCTTCGAGATCCATCGCTGCCGTTATACCCTGTACGATATCGTCGATGTATGTGAAGTCGCGGCTAAGCTTCCCGTTGTTGTATACGTCGATAGAATTCTTCTCCATAATGGCTTTTGTAAAAGAGAAGTAGGCCATATCGGGCCTTCCGAATGGTCCATATACCGTAAAGAACCGCAAGCCTGTTACAGGTATGTTAAAAAGATGATGGTATGTATTTGCCAGCAATTCGTTTGTTTTCTTTGTCGCACCGTATAGACTCGCCGGCGAATCCGTCCTGTCATCGGTGGAGAACGGCACCTTTGTATTAAGACCATATACTGATGACGACGATGCGTATGTCAAAACAATATGAGGACGATGGCGCAGAGTTTCGAGGATGGACAAGAATCCTGTGATGTTTGAATCTATATATGCCTGTGGATTGGAAAGCGAATACCTGACTCCGGCCTGTGCAGCAAGATGAAGAACGTGTGTGATAGCATTGTCATCGATGATTTTTGCTATAAGAGCACTGTCGCATATATCTCCGCGAACTACCTCTATGCCATCATCGCTCAGAAGTGCTACGCGGGCATTTTTAAGATCGACGGAATAGTAGTCGTTGAAATTATCAAGACCTATGACAAAATCGCCTCGACCATGAAGATGACGCGCTACGTGAAAACCAACGAAGCCGGCGGACCCGGTCACTAGAATACGTTTTTTCATGGCATTGCCTTCCATTGGTGCTTGATGATAGAATCGAGATCGGGATATTTCGGTTGCCAGCCAAGTTCTTCCCGAGCCTTAGTAGAATTTGCTACGAGGATTGGTGGGTCTCCGGCGCGACGCGATGCGTCCACCGCATTAATAGAAACCCCTATAACGCGCTCAGCGGCGGCTATCACCTCTCTGACACTATAGCCGCTGCCATTACCAAGATTATACTGCGCTGTTGGCTCTCCGGCGAAGAGTCGCTCCAGGGCAATGATGTGAGCAGCCCCGAGATCGTGAGTATGTATGTAATCCCTAACGCATGTCCCGTCAGGGGTATCGTAATCGGTTCCGAAGATTTTCACGACAGTTTC
>Ga0307991_1001211_pt1 | contig 18258 bp, 9 predicted proteins | sample EllFjometagen131_FD_203146 | JGI IMG/M metagenome (GOLD analysis project Ga0307991, IMG submission 203146) | Marine microbial communities from Ellis Fjord, Antarctic Ocean - #131 | ecosystem: Environmental > Aquatic > Marine > Unclassified | place: Southern Ocean | collected 2014-10-08 | reverse complement strand
ACGGTGTGGAAGGGATTGAAAAAGTCAAAGCCAATCCACCGGATGCCATTGTTTTAGACGTAATGATGCCTGAAAAAGATGGTTATAAAGTCTGTTCCGAGCTTAAAGCCGATGAAAAATATAATGACATCCCTATCCTGCTTTTGACGGCAGTCGCCGATCACGTCAGCTCAACCCGCTATTCCCACTATGACGGTATGAGCACTGAAGCAGATGACTATCTGCCCAAACCGGCCTCAGCGGATGACATCCTTGATTCCGTAAAAAGCCTTCTCAATATGTAGTTTTAGTTTTAAAATTAATGTATCAGCTTCATGAACCGCTGAAATTATTCAATCTTATTTGATAATTTCAGCGGTTCTGTGATTTCCCAAACCAATCGGCTGCTTTTTATTATTTTATTTTTCCAAAAAAGGACTTCATTCTTTTGCCAGGCAAGAGCGATCAGTTCACGCTTAAACAGTCTTCATACGGCAAGAAGCATCTGGTATTCTGCATCCTCAGCGATGAACGGGTGTTTTCATCAAAATCACCGGATATCTTTAATCAGGTGATGAAACAGGCCGGGATCAATGGCTCCTATGTCCCTTTTATGGTCCAACCGGATAAAATCGGGGAGGCCATGTCAAGTTTAAGGACCTTAAACATTACCGGCGCCAACGTCGCCGTGCCGTATAAAGAGAGTGTCGCCCCCTTCATGGACTCAGTTTCTGAAAGCGCCGAGATTATCGGCGCCATCAACACCATTGCCAGAAATAAAGACAAACTCAAGGGCTACAACACCAACGCCATTGGTTTAATGGATGCGCTGGAAGAAATCCAGTTTGATCCGGCCGGAAAAACCGCCCTGATTCTGGGTGCCGGAGGGGCTGCAAAAGCTGCGGCGTTTGTGTTAAAATGGCTGAAAGCAGACAAAATATTTGTTGCCAGCCGCAGTGAAGCAAAGGCCCGCCAGGTTGCCGTACGCGCCAGCGGCGAATTTCTTCTCTTAGACACCTTATTGGAACATGATATTCCGACCAATATTCTAATTAATGCCACCACCGCCTCAAGCCGGGAAGAATCCAAAGAATTAGCCGACATCGCGGAAAAACTTCAACTGCCGAAATGCGAATTGATTTTTGACTTAAACTACGGGCGGAGTCAAAACTTCTGGCAGATAAAAGCGGATAAAAACGGTATTAAATTCAGGGATGGCCTTCTGACCTTGATCCACCAGGCAAAAAACAGCCTTTCACTCTGGACCGGCCTTGAGATTGAAACCAAAGAATTTAGAAAAGCACTGGAAAACGCGGCGTAGGTTTTAAAGGTATAAGGTATAAGACTGAAGAATAATCCCTTTAATGGATGACCACAATTGACAGACTGTATAATCACAAAAAGCCTGACGGGAAAATAGGTATGGTTTTCCCGGATTCAGTGCTTGATTCATATGGGTGACCGGTGCAGATCAGCACGGAGTTGATCGCAACCAAAAAGATAGTATTTTTTTGAAGGGAGAGGTGTTTTTTCTACTTGACCCGTCCTTTAATGGGTGACCCCGTTTTCGGTAGTGTTTTCCATTTGTTGTGCTTTCGTGCTTTATTCTCTCTGTCCGTACGTTGGGTGAACTCTCCGTTGCAGCCGCAGGAATGAGGATTGCAATGTGCCTGAACTGAACTTTGGATTTATTGTCATTTTTATATTGTTTTTAATCCTAACTCTTTCAAGAATTTGTTATGTTCCCTTGTCTTATTTTCAATAAGGTCATTGATTGAGTTTAAACTCTTATTCACTTCATTTAAGTCAATTGGAACTTCATCTTCAGCGGTACTCACATATCTCGAAATATTCAGATTGTAGCCATTCTTTTCAATATCTTCCATTGAAATCCGCTTGGAGTAACGTTTTTCTTCTTTACGCAACATATAGGTGTCGACAATTTTTTCAATGTGTTTTTCACCCAATGAGTTTTGACGTTTGCCATTGTCAAAGTGTTCACTTGCATTAATAAAGAGTACATCATCTTCCCTTTTGCACTTCTTTAATACAAGAATACAGACAGGAATTCCTGTTGAATAAAATAACTTGGAAGGCAGGCCGATAACTGTATCAATGTTATTATCTTTCAGAAGTTTCCTGCGGATTCTCTCTTCCGCACCGCCACGAAACAAAACACCATGTGGCAATATTATTGCCATGGTACCTTCCTGCCCCAAAAAATGAAATCCGTGTAGCAGGAATGCAAAATCAGCAGCTGATTTTGGAGCAAGTCCATAACTTTTGAAACGGAAATCTTCTGCTAAGGTATCATTTGGGTCCCAGCGTAAACTAAAAGGCGGATTGGCAACAATGGCATCAAATTCCATTTTTTTTGCCGGGTTCATTTCGTTAAGCATATCCCACTGGTTGAGCAATGTGTCTCCATGAAATATCTCAAACTCGGTATCTTTCATGCCGTGCAAAAGCATGTTCATGCGGGCAAGGTTGTATGTGGTAATGTTCTTTTCCTGACCGTAAATTTTACCAATACTACCTTCTTTATCCTTGATGCGTTTCCGGACATTCAGCAATAATGAGCCTGAACCACATGCAAAATCCAGAACTTTGTCCAATTTACTTTTCTTTCCTGCGCCTGGGTCTTGACAGTCAAGGGTGACAATTTCAGAAAGAATGGTAGAAATTTCTTGGGGCGTATAAAACTCACCTGCTTTTTTACCTGAACCTGCGGCAAATTGACCAATTAAATATTCATACGCATCACCAAGTGTGTCGGTGTCAGTTGAAAAATCGGTAATGCCTTCCGCAATTTTTTGAATGATGGTGCAGAGTTTTTTATTCCGGTCAGTGGTTGTTTTACCAAGTTTTTCAGAGTTCAGATTTATTTCTGAAAACAAGCCTTGGAAAGAATTTTCAAACGATTCGTTTTCAATGTATTTAAAACCTTTGCTCAGAGTTTCAAGTAATTCACCATCCTGGGTACGGGCAAGCTCTGTAATATTATTCCACAGAAATCCCGGCTTAACTACATAGTGCACCTTTCTTCTCATTTGCTTTTCAAAGTCAACAACATCATCCGGGTTTTCTATGTACCAGATTTCCAAAGGTGTTTTCACCTTGAGTTTAGACATCACATCCGGTGGCGTGTCATCCGGGTAGTCTCGCCCCAATTCCTTTTTTGCAGATTCTTCATAATTACCTGATAAATATCTTAGAAACAGGAAAGAGAGCATATAATCACGGAAATCATCCGCATTCATTGCTCCACGAAGTTGGTCTGCAATATTCCAAAGGGTTTTACCCAGTTGTTGTTGTTCGTTTTTTGTCATAGTTAACCTTAAAATTTAAAATTGTATTTCGCCAATATTTTCTCAAAAACATCCTTAAATACTTCCTCCTCGGCCTCAGCCATTTTATTGAACTGCAAGCTGTAAATGTTCTTATGAGATAATGAATTGATTATGCTGGCGACTTCTTCAATCTTCTCAACCCCAATTTGTTCAAGCGTGAAATTCAATCTACCCACACCTAAAAAAGAGGATATATTTTCAATTAATTGCCGTAATAAAACAAAATGGTACGCATACAATTCAGTCTTAACAGCTGTATCTAAGGTTTGTATTAAGTGAAGATGGAACAGAATAACATCATTCTTTAAATTGTTGAGTTCGATATTTCCATCGTGCGTGCCAAGGATAAATGGCTTTGTTAATTTATTGTATCGTCCGCTTTTTTCTCCTTTTTTTAACTTATCGAATAAAATTGAAAATAGACCGATGTGGTGAGTAGTGATAATGATTCGCTTTTTAAGATAGTGTTTTTCTACCAAAGCATAAATTGATTCAGCTGTTATGAAAATATTATGCTCGTCTAAACTGGAAACAGGGTCGTCAATAAAAAAATGTGCGTCCTGTGTGCCTGTCCAGGTTTCAACGTCAAATAGTGCGAGAAAAAAGCACCAAACAAAAATCCGCTCTTCGCCTCTTGATATTTTAATAGGTGTTTTATCATCCTCGTCCATAAAAAAGGTGATGGACTCAATACCTATTTCGGGATTATCATCAAGATTAAAATCAAATTTGTATTTAGGATTGTATATTGCCAGTTTTTCTTCAACATCTTTCACATCAAAAAATGAATGAAACTGACTTAAACTACTATAATTTATTTTAAGGGTAATGTTTGCATTGTCATTATCTTCATCATTATCCCAAAAAAATAAATCTTCGCTGAAAGCATTGTAATAAACGCCAGCATGATTGCCATTTTCACTCTTTGTGTAATCTTTGTAAGCTACAGATAACCGAGTTTTACCAACGGAATTAAAAGCATAAATCAAGATGATGTTTTCCTGACTATCACTAAGCTGTTTTGCTATTTTTAATTCATTCATTCATTTGCATCTTTTATTTTGTATTTGGAAACAAGCCCTGCATTAAACCTTTTTTATGTTGCTGCAATTGCTCTATCTTTTCTAACTGTGCTGTGATTAACTCATCCAAAGATGAAAGGCAGGATGCGATTTTTTGTTGTTCTTCTTCGCTCTTAGGCAAATGAATTGGAATTAAGTCTAATTTTTGCCTGTTGAGTTTAGGTTGAGCCATTCCGGTTAAAAAGTCCTCGATGTTTTTAGAGTTTAGATACTTCTCAACTAAAACTTGAGTAAACCAGTTTTCAAATTTCAATACGTGTGCATGATTATTTACCCATGTTTTACCCGATATTGAAAAAGCAATAGGATAAACTCTTGCAATCAAGTTTGCTCCATCTTCAGAGATAAGTAAAAGGTCTTCGTCAAAAATGTATTCTTTTACATAATCAATTATTCCAGATGCTCCGTAATAGGGGATATTTCCTTTTTCTCTTTTATTTCTTGTAATTGGGATTCTTCTCGAATCTAGATTGTCTGCAATCTTTCCAATTTCCTTTTCCACCCACGCCCCATCCTTCTCAAACTCCGGAAAGCGGTAGTTAGGTACTTTTTGCCCTTTTTGCGGGAAAATAATTTTCGTCAAGCCTTTTTTGTGATCTTTGAGGGCTTCCAGCTTATCACTGTGGGCGGCTATCAGCTTATCTAAAGAGGAAAGACAGGATGCGATTTTTTGTTGTTCTTTTGGTTCAGGAAATAAAACTGGAATTTCCATAAAAGTTGAATCAGTAATGCTAATCCTGTCAAATCGAGCACCTGTATTTGCAACTTTTCTTATCGAATCATGCCAATGACGTGATTTAAAATAATATTCATAAAACTCATTGTCTTTTTCATTAAATCTAAAAACCGTGTATAGAGGCGACATTACCCCTGTTTTGTTTGTCTTGTTTTTAAATAATGGACCAACAGGAGCTACATTAGAAATACGAGGATTATAAACATAATCACCTGGTTCAACCACATAATAATTCTCTAGATTGTTTTTATTAGCAATATCTTTATCAAAGTACTCCCTTTGGTCAACAATCCCATCAATTGCCGAGTTAGTAAAAACTGTGGTTATTAAGCTGTCCCTATTTTTAAGTAGCGCTCTATTTGCAAGCTTATTTAGAGAAGCCTCATTCCACTGTTTTGAATTTTTAAAATCAGGAAAACGCAAATCTGGTATTAATTTCATTTTCTTACTCATATGCTGCCAATCCTGATATTTCACGCCCCTGGGCTAATTTCTTTAATTGTGGAACCAAGTCTTCCATCAGTGCGAGTTCCTTTGTCCTGCGTTCTTTCCAGCTAAGTTCCAACGGCTCTAACAGGTCGGTGAGTTTTTCACCGTCAAAAATCATCCGGTTCATTATTTTCTCTACAAATTTTTTCAGGTCGGCTGTTTGCAAACCGTGGGTATTGGCAATGACTGCCAGTTCCTTGTCGTGCTTTTCTACTTTAAAAGTCTCGAGGTTCTGCTTTAGCTCATCTGCTGTTTGCCCCACACTCCAGTCCACATGGTCTATAAAATCAGTCAGGTCTTCCTCTTCCGCCATCAGGTTTGAGGTGGATTTCAATAAACTAATTACCTGTGCCTTGGTCATTTTTTGCTTAGAAGGCTTTTGCTGCGTACTGTCGGCAATCAGGTCCATGATGTAATCGTAATCAATCACGGCAGAGGCAAAGAGTACAAATTCAAAATCCAGCTGCTGTATTTCGTCCGGTGCATCATCACCTTCTTTTTGCTGTATTTCCCGCATCTGTTTTGCGGTTTCTATATATGAGCTTCTGAACTCCTGCAATTTTTCTTTTGGCAAAATGGATTCAATTTTATCTTGCTGCCCTTCATCCAAATCGGTGTATTGGTCGAGCTGTGTTTTAAGGCGCTGAACTTCTTTAAAGTTTTTTACAAAAGCAATTTTTGCTGCATCCCCACGCAGGTTATACACTGCCTGTGGTTCACTTATTAAATTATGTTCCGTCATAAAAACGCCTAATGCTTCTACTGCTGTCTGGTATTGGTCAATGACTACCGGAGCAGGGTCAACCATCCAGATTTCTCTGGCTTTATCGCTGTCCTCGCCTGAGAATAAGGTAATCGCCAGGTTCACGGCATCCCGTTGCGAACGGAAATCCAGAATGTTTCCATAAGGTTTGGTATCGTTCAGGATTCGGTTGGTGCGTGAAAGCGCCTGTATTAAACCATGGTATTTCAGGTTCTTGTCCACATACAAGGTATTGAGGTATTTGGAGTCAAAGCCTGTGAGCAACATATCCACCACAATGGTAAGGTCAATCTTGTTTTTATGCGGATAGTCCTTGTTGCTGTATTTCTGGTCCTTGATGCGGTTTTGCAAATCCTGATAATACAAATCAAATTCATTAATAGTATGATTTGTACTGAACTGCCCGTTGTAGTCAGCAATAATATCCATTAAAGCTCTTTTCTTCTCTTCAGGATTCTGTTTGTTGTCTTCTTTTTCCTGAGCCAGGTCTTCCTGCAGCTGTTTAATGTCTGCCGCATTTTTTTGACTTTGCTGGTCACTATTCTTTGCTATCAATTGGGCAGGGGGAGAAAACACACAAGCAATATTGAGCGGTTTAAATTCGGGATTTTCCGCAAGCTTTTTCTGCTGTATCCCCTTAAAAAGACGATAATATTCAATGGCATTATTAATTGAAGCCGTTGCAAACAAAGCATTGAATTTTCGCTGGTTCGTGGCGGCATTGTGCTTGTCAATAATGGCTTCCGCTACCGCTTGCTGCGCAAGAGCTTCTCCGGGCTTTGGGCTTTGATTGCCCTTGCCCTTAAAATAATCCATGTGAAAACGCAGTACATTTTTATCGTCTATGGCATGGGTAATGGTGTAGGAGTGTAGCTGCTTTTCAAAAATTGACTCTGTTGTTTTATATGTTTCGTATTGGTCTTCACGGATTTTATAAGTTGCGTTTTCATCAAAAATGGGTGTGCCGGTAAAACCAAATAGTTGAGCATTTGGAAAGAATTCCTTTATTGCTTTATGATTTTCTCCAAACTGCGAACGGTGGCACTCATCAAAAATGAAAACCACCCGCTTGCTGCTCAATGGCTCTAAACGTTCCTTGAAATTTTTCTTGTAGGTGCCATCCAATGCCAGTCCCAATTTCTGGATAGTTGTAACGATAACCTTATCGGTATAATCGGTAGAAAGTAAACGTCTTACCAGAGTTTCGGTATTGGTGTTCTCTTCCACACTGCCTTCCTGAAATTTATTGAACTCTTCACGGGTTTGACGGTCAAGGTCTTTACGGTCAACCACAAAAAGGCATTTTTCAATATCAGGATTGTCTTTCAACAGGGTAGATGCTTTGAAAGAAGTTAATGTTTTACCACTTCCCGTAGTGTGCCAAATATAACCGTTGCCCCTGTTTTCATGGATACAGTTCACAATCGCTTTTACTGCATAAATCTGATAGGGCCGCATTACAAGCAATCTCTGCTCGCTTTCTACAAGGACCATATATCTGCTGATCATTTCACCAAGTGTGCATTTTCTCAGAAATTCATCTGTGAATAATTCAAGGTGTGTGATTTTATCGTTGTTCTCGTCGGCAAGCTGGTAAACAGGTAAAAACTGTTCATCTGCATTAAAAGCAAAATGCTTCTTTTTGTTATTGGCAAAATAATAGGTATTGGAGCGGTTGCTCACGATAAACAGTTGCATGAAACACATCAGCGAATTGCCATATCCGTTTCCGGGCTCATTTTTATAATCCACAATTTGCTGTATGGCTTTACGTGGCGATATGTCCAGTTTCTTCAACTCAATTTGAACTACTGGCAGACCATTAATCAACAGAATAATGTCATAGCGCTGGTTGCTGTTTTCAGTATTCATTCGTAACTGGCTGATAACTTCAAAGTCATTTTTGCACCAGTCTTTAATGTTTACCAAAGTGTAGTGTAATGGTGTGCCGTCTTCCCGTTGAAAATATTGTCTTTCGCGTAAAAGTTTGGAAGCAGCGAAAACATCAGGTTTGATGATTTCTTCACGCAACCGTAAAAATTCACTTTCAGAAAGTCTCACACGGTTAAGTGCCTCAAATTTTATTTTGAAATTCTGCTCAAGTGTTTTTCTGTCAACAATATCAGGTTGATGAATGTATTTCAGCTCTTTGAGCTGCTCGATTAGATTTTCTTCTATTTTGAATTCTTTAGTCATTCAAGTCTTCTTCTTTTAATAAATCCTTTGGAGTGGTATCCAATATTTTTTCTATCTCGAAAAACGATATAAAATTTGATCTTTTTACGAAGCCGTCAATCCTTATTCTCCCGATCCAGTACCTTCCGAATGGTCAGCGCAAGCGTCTGCATATTGACCGGCTTCATGAGATAGGCCGCCAAACCCAGTTCTTTCGCATTTTCTTCATCAACAAACGCACTATGCCCGGTACAGATAATAATCGGAATATTTTTACGAATTGCCAGCAACTTTTCGGAAAACACAACACCGGTCATCTGCGGCATGGTCATGTCCGTGATGACCAGATCAAACGCGTCAGGTTTTAACTGAAAAATCGCCAATGCCTCTATCGGGTTCACTTCAGCTTTCACCTGATACCCTAAATGTGCCAGCATTTCCTGGGTCATAAAGACAATGGACTCCTCATCATCCACAAAGAGAATGCGTTCATTACCCACAGGAAATGCATCGATAATTTCAGCCGCTGTCTCTGGTTTTTCATCCACCAAGGGAAAAAGAATACGAAAGGTGGCGCCTTTTCCGGGGCCACTCTCAACGGCAATATCACCACCGGAATTTTTAACAATGCCATGGACCACCGACAGCCCCATCCCCGAACCTTTTCCGACCTCTTTGGTTGTAAAATAGGGGTCAAAAATCCGGTCGATAATTTTATGATCAATGCCCGGACCCGTGTCACTGACGGATACCTTGATATAATTCCCCACAGGCGAATCAGCGCTGCGACCCAATGCCCCCTCCTTCAAAACAACCTTTTCCACAATAATTGTAAGGTGCCCGCCGGTTTGTTCCATGGCCTGGGAAGCGTTGATGCAGAGATTCATCACAACCTGATTGATCTGAATGGGATCGGCAAGAATGACGGCTTCCGCAACGTTGATATCTTGACGTATATCGATCGTGCTTGGAATCGTTGATCGTAAAAATTTAAGCGTATCTTTAATAATCGAAACAATTTCTATGGGCTTTAATTCCTGGTTGGTTTTACGGGTGAAGGAAAGGAGCTGTTTGACGATTCCCGCAGCCCGCATACCGGCCGATCGAATCTCCTCAATATTGAAGTAAGCGGGATTCCATTTCGGCACATTATCGATCGCCAGTTCCGCGTTGCCGATAATAATACTCATGATATTATTGAAATCATGGGCAATACCGCCGGTCAATGTGCCGATGGCTTCCATTTTGCGTGACTGGATGATTTCTTCCTGAAGCATTTTGACCTGGCGCTCGGCCAATACACGCTGTGTCACGTCTCTTCCTATCCCGCTGATATATGGCTCCCCATTTTCTGGCCGGGTCAAAGAACTGAGATATTCGAGATAAATTTTGCGGCCATCTTTGGCCAGATAGATTGATACCCCCCCATGCCCGATTTTATTTTTTACTGATTTAAGATATTCCTTATCAAACAAATCCCTTAATTCGGATTTCATAAAATCCGACGGACGTTTTCCAATTATCTCGTCCTTCTCATAGCCAAACGCTTCGCACATGGCCGGATTAACGGAAATAAACCGGCCATCAAGATCATGGGTGTAAACAAAATCATTGATAGAATTAAACAGGTCTCGAAAACTCTTTTCAGATTTTAAAACCCTTTCCTCCATTTGTTTTTGTTTTGTCACATCTCTTAGGGCACCGGTGATGGCCACGACCGTTCCGGTTTTGTCCTGAACCGGCGATTCATCAACTTCTATCCATATCAACCCACCGCTCTTTTTCTTGACTTCCAGCAGATAGGGCGGCTGCTTTTTACCGGTTTTGATGGCTTTTTCCGTAATTTCAAATCCCTTTTGATTCACCGGGTTGTCTGTTGCCAAATCCGTCCATTTGATCATCATTTCTTCCGGAAAATAACCCAGGATATCTTTTGAATTCAGGCTGACGTAACTCAGTTTATGATCCGTGTCATGAAGATAAAACATCTCATTGCAGTGTGCGATAATGGTTTGCAAAATGCCTTCACTCTGCTGCACCGCATCTATTGCCTGTCTGCGCCGTTTCTCAATATTAAGTGTCTGCCGGATGATGTAACCCAACAAGGCCAGAATAACGGCCAGGATACCTGTAAAAATTTTAAAAAGGTCTTTTTTAATAAATGCGATCTCTGAAGCCACATCATCAATATATATACCGGTCCCAAGGACCCACCCCCACGGCTTAAAAAGCTTTACATAGGAGATCTTTGGGACAATCCGTTGGGGATCATCATTCCACTGCCACATATAATCCACAAAACCGGCCCCATGTGCGCGAACGGTTTTAACAAATTCCTGAAACAGATGTTTCCCATTGGGATCCGTTAAATCTGCTAAATCCTTTCCATTGAGATCGGAGCGGTATGGATGCATGATCATCTTGGGTTGTAAATCATTAATCCAGAAGTAATCTTTTCCTTCAGGGCCGAAACGCAATCCTTGGATTCGTTTTGAGGCCCGGGCCCGGGCATCTACAGGGGTCAATTCACCGAATTCAACTCTTTGCTGATACTCCACCAGCAGACTACAGGTGCTGTCCGTGAGTTCTCGAATCATTTCCCGTTTCTGCACCATCATGTGTTTTTCCAAAGAAGGGATAAAAAAGAGAAAAACACTCAGCGAAAACAAAACAAATACCAATACAACAGGTAAAACAATCCTGAAAGTGGCGGTCTTTTTGATTAATTGGGCAATTACCTTATGAATTGGTTTTCTCTGCATAGATATGGGGCTGCTCCCGTAAATTTAAATATGATAAAAAAATATTGGGCTTTAATTTTTTTGACGATTGATATGGCCATCGCGTCGAGATAGAAAAAAAGAGTAAAGGATCGGTCACCGCTATACCGGCAATAAAACGGTAAATGTCGCTCCTCTTCCCACGTCGCTGTCGAGTTTGATTTCACCGTTCAAGGAATCCACAAGCCCTTTGACAATCGGCAAACCCAGGCCGGTGCCCGTGATATACCGTGTATCATCATTCTTAACTCGATAGAATCGTTCAAATATCTGGTCATGATATTTAGGCGCAATGCCGAAACCGTTATCGCTGACCTGGACCTTGATATATTTTCCTGCAAGTGCGGCTTTAACGGCAATCACCGCCCCTTTCGGAGAATAATTAATGGCATTGGCTATCAGGTTGCCGAAAATACTTTCAAGGGCCATGGGGTCTGCATTAAAAAGCGGCAATGCATCGGAAGCCAGTTCAAAAGTCAACGACTGATCCTTGGATTGCGCCCGGATCCCCAAAAAATCCACGATACTTTTTAACAAATCCGCAACCTGAACCGACTGGATATTATGCGAAATGCCGCCCGCCTCGATCCGGGACAGGTCCAGAAGATCACCGATCAGAGAAATCAGGCCGTGTGTTTTCTCCTTGGCCCGCTCAATCAAATGCTGGTCCACATCTGTTTCATTGACGGATGTTTCCTTTAACACCAGTGCCAGCTGCTCGTGAATGGTAGATAACGGCGAGCGCAGTTCATGAGAAACTTTTGCGACAAATTCTGATTTTAACTGATCAAGCATTTTCAGGCTGGTAATATTAGAAAAGGTAACAACTGCCCCCATACATTCATTGTTTTCGTTTATTACCGGCTGCCCCCTGGCCATCAGATATTTACTGCCTGAAACGAGCAACTCGTATGACGGCGCTTCACCGCCGGCATCGAGTTCTCCCTTAGAAAGCTTTAAAACCATTTCGCAGAGCCCTTCATCTTCTACATAGGATTCCAGCTTTTTCCCGGCCACTTCTGCCGAAACGTCCAGGTCCAGGCTCTTTGAAAAAGCGGGATTCATCAAAACGACTTCCCCTGATGTATTGGTAACAACCACTGCTGTTGGCAGCGATTCAACAATCGTCCGAATCCGGCTTTTTTCCATATCCAGATCAATCAGGGTCCGCGCCCGCTCGGCCTGAAGCATTTCAGCTTCCTTTATCAGCCTTAATTTTTCATGCGCCCGCCTGACAACAATTCTTAAGTGTTCCGGCTCAAAGGGTTTGGGAATAAAGTCATAGGCACCCTGCTTCATGGCTTCGATAGCGGTTTCAATGGTTGCATACCCGGTAATGATAATAACGATAATTTTTTCATCAATCTCCCGGATCCGCTGATGAAGTTCCATGCCATCCATTCCAGGCATCTTTAAATCCAGAATGGCGATGTCAACGGTTTCTTTTCCAAGAATTTCAAGGGCTGCTTCTCCCCTGTCGGCTTTTAAAACCGTATACTCCATACGTTTCAGGATACGCTCAACGCCATCACGAATATCTTTTTCATCATCGACCACCAGAACTTTCAGGGAATTTATCATTTCAACCAATTTTATTGCCTCCTTCCGGGATTTCTACTATCGGAAATTCAATATAAAAAGTTGTTCCTTTACCCAGCTCACTTTCAGCATAAATACGCCCGCCATGACTCTCCACAATACCGTAGACCATGCTAAGCCCAAGACCGGTCCCCTTGCCCTGCTCTTTGGTGGTATAAAACGGCTCAAAAATATGTGGGAGCACATCTTCGGCAATACCCGACCCGGTATCGCTGATTTTAATACAAACCATCCCCTTTTCAGAGGACATATATGTTTTCAGACTTAATTTTCCAGATCCTTCCAAAGCGTCAGCGGCATTTAAAATCATATTCATAAACACATGATTCAATTGCTGGGCATCCCCCATGATTTGCGGCAAATCCTGTTCCAGATTTTTATCAATTTCAATATTATGAAATATGGATTGGTTTTCCAGCAAAAACAAGGTACGGGAAATAATATCATTGAGATCCTGGGGTTTCATATCATGACTGGTCTGCCGGGAAAATTCCAGAAGTTCCTTGACAATATCCTTGGTCCGGTTGGCATCATTAAGAACCCGCTCAAGATCTGCCAGCGCATCCGCTGGAAGATCATATTCCTCCATCACCAGTTTGGTAAAAAGAATAATACCACTCAGTGGATTATTTAACTGGTGGGCAACCCCGGCCGCCATTTTCCCCAAAGAAGCCATTTTTTCAGCCTGGAGGAGCTGGACCTGGGTTTTTTCCAGTTCCTTTTTCATTCTGATTTCTTCACGTCGGTCATGAAAAAACCCGATGGTTGCCACTATTTTACCGTTTTCATACACAATCGAAGCACTCAGGCTAATGGGGAAAATCTCACCGCTTTTATGTTTTGCATCAATGTGGTATGAAATCAGCTTCCCTTCACCACCATAATCCTTACTAAGCAGCATTTGCATGACTTTCCGGGCGCCTTCTTCAGGATACACATCCCGAATCGAGATATCGTTTAACGCTTCCTTAACCGTATATCCAGAGAAATGCACCGCCGCTTCATTGAAAATCAAGATTTTACCGGTAGGATCTGCAGCAATCACACCATCCACAGCACTGTGGATCAGGTTTCTTAAAAAGGAATTGGAACGGATTCTTCTTTCTTCCATATTTTGTAATGCCGGCAGATCAAAATCCAGCATCACCAGTGCATCCATTTGATCTCCCAAAAAAACCGGATATGAATACAGACACAACATATCCACATTGCCTGGATGATTGTCACTCAAATCATATCTTAAAGATGCTTTTCCTGTTTTCAGTACTTCATTTGCCGGGCAACTCGGACAGGGGCTGCTGCAACCGGGGATGATTTCATAACAAAATTTCCCGATAATGCTTTCCGGATGACCTTCCATGGCTGTATTATTGGCAGCCAGGATTTTATACTCGGGAGATATGATAAAAAGCTTGCGATTAAAAGCATCAATCGCATCAATTAAAAAACTTTTTTCTGCTTCAGAGCGGGATCTTTTGGGCATCATCTGCGGCCATTCTTTATTGGGTTAGATTCTCAGAAAACTTAAACAATATCTTTATCTTATCAAAAAAAAACAGTCAAGAAAAACTCCCTTAAAATCGAACAACCGCATTTGAAACTAAATTCGGTGAAAAATCCGTAAAAATGGTTTGTAAACGACATTTGATCATTTTCATAAAAAAAGCTCCTCCTTTACAATTCTGGCAAAACAGCCTATAATTTTTGCATCGAAAAATAGATCAAATTCAGAAACTGTTAGTCGCCCTGAATGGCTGTTGAAACATGATCAAAAGGAGTTTATAAAGTTACTGTCACTGCGACTCAAAAAGCGATAATGGGCGGGTTCGTAAAAAAAATTTTAACTTTGCAAGTCATCATAGCATTTATGGCTCAACGACGTTTTTGAGCCTGGCGATAAGCAACGGCCATGACAAGTATATTGGCCCTGACCACGGACATTCCCGGAGGTAACCATGCAAAACACCGAATTAAGCACCCAGGTCCAGAATTTAGGCGAATGCAGGATCCCGTCACCCATGACGGGTATGCCATTTGTCAGTGATGATGAACGGGTATTGTGTCATTTTAGCGCCAAAAAAATCCAAGCCAGTCTTAACGCCGGCAAAACACCTTTAAGTTTTGAGATGGCCGGTGCCAGAGAAAAGATTTATTTTGATCCGTCAAAGCTCAAATGCGGTATTGTCACTTGCGGGGGCCTGTGCCCGGGTTTGAACGATGTGATCCGCTCCATTGTGCTCAGCCTGTTTCATCACTACGGGGTTCGCACGGTCTTTGGGTTTCGGTACGGGTTTGAAGGGCTTTCCTACCGGTACGGGCATACGCCGTTTGAGTTGACGCCGTCAATGGTTGGAGATATTCACGCAAAAGGGGGAACCATTTTAGGATCATCGCGTGGGCCTCAGGATGTGGGTGAAATGGTGGATACTTTAGAGCAGATGAACGTGGGCATCCTTTTTACCATCGGCGGTGACGGCACCCTGCGCGGGGCTCAGGCCATTGCTGAAGAGGTTAAAAAACGGCGACTCAAGATCAGCGTCATCGGTATTCCAAAAACCATTGACAATGACATCGGATATGTAGAGCAATCTTTCGGTTTCGAGACTGCAGTGTACGAGTCCAGGCATGCTATTTATTCGGCGCACATGGAAGCGTTGGGCGCCAGAAACGGCGTGGGCCTGGTGAAACTGATGGGACGCCACTCGGGTTTTATTGCTGCCTTTGCCACCCTGGCCAACAGTGATGTTAATTTTTGCCTGATTCCGGAAAGTGATTTCACCCTTGAGGGATTTTTAAAAGCACTCAAGGAGCGTCTTGAACAAAGAGGGCATGCGGTGGTGGTGGTGGGCGAAGGCGCCGGGCAGAGCCTCATGAAAAATACCGATGCCCGGGATTCTTCCGGAAACATTCGCTTAGGGGATATCGGCACCTTTTTAAAAGACCAGATCAAAATTTATTCTGATAAGTGCAGCATGGAAGTGACGTTAAAGTATATCGATCCCAGTTACATGATCCGAAGCGTCCCTGCCAGTCCTCATGATTCGGCACTCTGCCTGCTCATGGCCCACAACGCGGTGCACGCGGGCATGACCGGTCGCACCAATATCGTGATCGGTTACTGGAAGCGAGAGTTCACACATCTGCCCATTTCGCTTTCCGTGAGCCGGCGCAAAACCATCGATCCGGACAGCCGGCTGTGGGCCAGCGTGGTGGCGTGCACCGGTCAAAAAAGGGATATGCGGTAAAAAACGCGGTAAAAACTGGACAAGAAAAGAGGTTCCTAAAGATATTTTGTGATTGGGGACATCTTGACAAAAATGCGGTTGTCCTTTTGTCATGAACGAGGAGGACTGAAAGTGAAAGTACAGAGCATAGATAAAGCTGACCAGGGGTCTCCTGATTACCTGATTACCCTGTACAAAAGGCATTTCCAGGGGGCGATCGTACGTTCAGGGGCAAGTGTTGCGATGTGGCTGTTTGCCCTTGCCGCTTTTATAGCCGGTACTATCCAGGAAATTCACTTGACGGGAATAACCCTGGCCGTCATCTATCTCATAGCGATTAATCCGCCCACCTTATTTTTACTAAAGCGCATAACAAGCACGACCGCCTACCGGCATGCCTCACTGCTGATCAATTTCCTGGAAATTATTGGATATACCGCAATCATCTATTTTCGTGGCGGCTGGGAAGCCAGCTTTCTCACCCCCATTTATGCGGCCCTCATCACCTATGTGGGCATGATGGCGCCCTGGAACTCCCCTTATATTATCGCCGGAATGTGTTCGGCTGCGTTCAGCTGCATCGTGGCGTTTGAATTAAGTGGTTTTCTGCCGCCTCCCCGGGTAGTGGCGTCATTTAATCCGCCGCCTATGGAAATAATGATTGATTCGTTTGTGGTGATCGCTCTGCTTTTCGTGGTGGCCTATGTTGTTGCCCTGACCGAAGGCATACTGAGGAAAAACAGAACAAAACTGCACAAACAAAATCTGGATCTCACCGCCAAATCTGCAGAGCTTCAAAAAATACAGAAAAACCTCAAAATCTCCCATAAAGTGCTGGAGAACAAAGTTCTGGAAAGGACATCAGCGCTCAATGAGACCAACAAAAAACTCAGACAGGAGATAACAGATCGAATAAAAAATGAAGAGGAAAAAGAAAAGCTAAAGGCCCAACTTCAAAGGGCCCAGAAAATGGAGGCAATCGGTACGCTTGCCGGGGGTGTCGCCCATGACTTAAATAACGTTCTTTCCGGAATTGTCAGCTATCCGGAACTTCTCCTGATGCAACTTCCCCAAGAAAGCCCCTTAAGAAAACCCCTCTCCATTATCCGAAAATCCGGCGAGATGGCCGCAGCCATTGTTGATGATCTCTTGACCCTGGCAAGAAGAGGGGTTGTCACAAAACAGATTATCCATCTCAATGATGTACTCATGAAATACCTGAAAAGCCCTGCGGTTGAAGCCCTGAAATCTTATCATGCCACCCTGAGGATAGAAACTCGTATTGCCCGGGACCTGTTCAAAATGGAAGGATCTTCGGTACATCTCACCAAAACAATTATGAACCTCGTCTCAAACGCGGCTGAGGCCATGCCCGATGGGGGAACGGTTCTTATCACAACGGAGAATAGATATGTTGACAGTCCCATACTCGGCTACGAACATGTTGAGGAAGGAGATTATGTCGTTTTATCCGTTTCCGACACAGGAACAGGGATTCCTTTGAAGGACAGGCATAGAATATTTGAGCCGTTCTACACGAAAAAAGTCATGGGGAAAAGCGGTACCGGGCTGGGGATGTCGGTTGTGTGGGGCACGGTTAAGGACCATGGAGGCTATATTGATCTCTGGAGCGAAGAGGGAAAGGGTGCCGTCTTCACCCTGTTTTTTCCGGCCACCCGGGAGGAATTTACCGCCGGGAAACCTGTATCAACTGCTGATGCCTACAAAGGAAAAGGGGAATCCATTCTGGTGATCGATGACTCGGAAGGGCAACGGGAGATCGCATCGGCCATCCTTACCCAGCTGGGTTACCCGGTAAATGCGGTTGCAAGCGGCGAGGAGGCCGTAACGTATCTTAAGGCAGCATTCGCAGACCTGCTGGTACTGGATATGATCATGGCCCCTGGTATGGACGGTCTGGACACCTATAGAAAAATTCTGGAAATTCATCCCGGACAGAAGGCCATTATCGCAAGCGGTTTTTCGGAAACAGACAGGGTCAGGGAGGCCCAGAGGCTTGGTGCCGGCCAGTATATGAAGAAACCCTATACGATGGAAAAGATAGGCCTGGCCATAAGAAT
>Ga0307991_1001210_pt1 | contig 18260 bp, 11 predicted proteins | sample EllFjometagen131_FD_203146 | JGI IMG/M metagenome (GOLD analysis project Ga0307991, IMG submission 203146) | Marine microbial communities from Ellis Fjord, Antarctic Ocean - #131 | ecosystem: Environmental > Aquatic > Marine > Unclassified | place: Southern Ocean | collected 2014-10-08 | reverse complement strand
CCCGCAGGTTTCACTCCATGCACCAAGTAGAAACGTTTTTTCTTACCGGAACGGATGAGCACGGTGATAAGATTGTACGTGCTGCGAAAAAGGAGAATCTAAGCCCCAGAAAGTATGTGGATAAGATCAGCGGGCTTTTTAGGACGCTGTGGCCTGAACTTAATATCAAGTACGATTGTTTTATCCGTACGACCGATGCATCCCATGTTGCGATTGTTGAACAGATAATGCAAAAGATATATGATGCAGGGGATATCTATTTCAGTGAATATGAAGGCCTTTACTGTTTTGGGTGCGAGCGTTTTTATACGGAACGCGAACTGGTTAACGGCAAATGCCCTGATCATGAAACAGAACCTGAACTCATCCAAGAATCCAACTATTTTTTCAAGATGAGCCGTTATCAGGACTGGCTGATTGATCATATTAAAAACACTCCCGATTTTATAACTCCGGAACGTTATAAAAACGAAGTTCTGTCTTTCCTCAAGGAACCCCTTGAAGATTTATGCATATCCCGCCCCAAAAAAAGACTCAGATGGGGAATCACGCTGCCCTTTGATAATAACTATGTTACCTATGTCTGGTTCGATGCCCTGTTAAATTATATTTCAGCTTTGGGATATCCTGATGGGAATTTATTTAAAACATTTTGGCCGGTTGCACAGCACATCGTGGGCAAAGATATTTTAAAGCCCCACGGCATTTACTGGCCAATCATATTAAAGGCGGCGGGCATTCCCATATATAAACAACTGCATGTTCACGGATACTGGAATGTCGATCAAACCAAAATGTCAAAAAGCATCGGGAATGTCGTAGAACCGCTTCAATTGAAAAATATTTACGGACTCGATACCTTCAGATTTTTTCTGATGCGAGATATGGTTTTCGGCCTTGACTCCAACTTCAGTGAAACGGCATTTGTACAGCGTATTAATTCTGATCTTGCAAATGATCTTGGGAACCTGTTTAGCAGGGTTTTAACCATGGTGCATAAATATTTTTCAGGGGTCGTTCCTCAGGTCGATACCCGGACGGAAGAAGAACTTAGGCTCGGACTGAAATCTGATGCATTCCGAACCATTGAAAAATATGAAGAACATATGGAAATGTTTGCCTTTCACAAGGCGCTTATGACCATCTGGGAATTTATCAGCCAGATGAACAAGTATATTGATCTTACCACCCCCTGGGTACTTGCAAAGAAGAAATCGAGCAGAAAACAACTTGAAGTTGTAATTTATAACCTTCTTGAAGGCCTTAGAATCATATCCGGACTTATTTACCCTATAATGCCGGAAACGGCCGAGACCATGCAAAAGCATCTGGGGTTGGACCCGCAAAAGCCATTCTATTATCTTGAGTTCCTTAAAACATGGAAGACCCTGATTCCCGGCACCAACTTGCCGAAATCAATTACACTCTTTCCGAGGATAGATCTCAAAAAAAATGATATTTCACCGCCAGGAGAAAGGGGATCAAGCTTTGAACAGGCTGCAATCAAGCCTGAAATAACGCTCGATACCCTCAACAAGGTCGATCTCAGGGTGGCTACGGTGATCCATGCAGAGGAAATACCCCGAGCGAAAAAGCTGCTTAAACTTGAAGTTGACCTGGGAGAAAGGAAAACGATCATTGCCGGCATTTCCGAAGACTATACTCCTGAAGATCTGGTAGGCAAACAGGTCATCGTGGTTGCAAATCTCAAGCCTGCCAAATTGATGGGGATACTGTCCCAGGGCATGTTACTGGCCGCTGTTGATGAAAACGGTTGTACGGTGGCAACCCTGGATAAAAAGGTAAAACCAGGAACATCGTTAAGCTAAAGATGAACTTAGAGGTTTCGGTCCAATTGGAATGATGGAATAATGATTCCCCAAAAACTTAACACCGAGCAAACAGCCCTTGAAAGACCGGGATGGAGAGCGTACCAGGACGATCTGAAATGGGCCGCCGATAAAAAGAGACTCATCAATAAAGCCATTAAATTATCCACCTTGGTTATTGTGGTTCTTGTTTCGGTTTACGAAATATTCGGCGGTCTTGGCGGAAAATCATTTTCTCATTTGCTTGGGGATTATTTTTCATCATCCCATGATAACCCCATCCACGCCCGTCTCAATTATGACAAGTTAATCGATAAAAGCAATGCCAGGGATCTTCTTAAAAGCATATCATTTGTAAACCTTAAAAATAAGAGCTTCGACTTTTTTTCAGATGGCCGTAAATTTCGAATTGACACCAGTCTTGACATAAAACTGCAGGAATTTCTAATAAAAAAGCTGGATTTAGATAATTCAAGATACATCGGGATCGTGTGTATGGATCCTAAAACCGGCAAGGTCTTATCTATGGTGAGTTTTGATAAGACAGATCCGTCTAACAATCCGTGCGTGGACAGCAGATTCCCTGCGGCAAGTATCTTTAAGATCGTTACCGCATCCGCAGTTGTTGAAAAATGTGGTTTTCAGCCGGGCTCTAAGCTTTCATATAACGGTAGAAAACATACCTTGTATAAATCCCAGCTTAAAGACCGGAGAAACCGGTATACCAACAGAATAACATTTCGGGACTCATTTGCGCAGTCGGTTAATCCTGTGTTTGGGAAAATCGGCGCCCATTACCTTGGAAAAAATACTCTCGAAAAGTATGCTGAAGCCTTTGACTTCAACAAAAATATCAATTTTGAGATTGAGATTGCTCCGAGTTTCGTCGATTTATCCGATGAACCTTACCAGTGGGCCGAGATCGCCTGCGGATTCAACAATAAAACAAAAATATCTCCCCTTCACGGTGCAATGATGGCTTCGGCAATCATCAACCAGGGAAGCATCATGGAGCCTACGGTCGTTGATCAGATTATTGACGAAAAAGGAAAGATTATTTACCGAAATCGTTTGGTCACGATCAACCAGGCAATTACTCCCAAGGCGTCTAACATCCTTAATCAACTCATGGCGACCACCATTCGTTCAGGTACGGGCAAAAAGGCTTTCAGGGGATACCGGAAAGATAAAATCCTTTCAAAACTCAATATCGGCGGCAAAACAGGCTCCATTGACAATAAATCTCACGATGCCCGATATGACTGGTTTGTGGGATTTGCAGAACAAAAAGACGGGCCCCAAAAGATCGCCGTATCGGTTATTGTTGCCCATGAAAAATATATCGGACTCAGAGCAAGTTATTACGCACGGATTGCAATAAAAAAATATTTTCTCAATTATTCACGATAAAGAAATTATACTGATTAGAAATTTTTGCGATAAAAAGCACAGAATTTACAAATAAGAAAGCAAAACATCAATGAATTGTTTAATTAAAATTTTCAGTGGTATCCGTCAGATGTTTGGCCTGATTTGGGGCTGTCTTTTAGCAGACGTATATTTTGGAAAACATATGCCCGGCGTGCCGGAGGGTTCCATGGTATTTTTTCCATGCCGGGATAACGTTCTGTGCTGCGGACTTACAGGGATTGTTTCCTTTAGGAAAAAGAATAAACCAGACGGCCGTATCGACATTACGTCTTTGAAGGATATGCTCAAAAAAGGTCAAGATCTTTGCTATGCAGACTGCAGGCAAAATGACTTGAATCTCAAAGAACATTATCTGGGCGGTGAGAATCAGATTGATGCTCTTTTCCAAAAAGTGCGAAACTTAAAATGCAATGATCTTTTTTACAATCTATTAATTAACCAGGAAAGTCAGGTCGAACTCGTAAGATTTGCCGATCACCTTTCCGAATTCATTGATTCAGAATCAAAATTACTGACCGATCATATGGAGCGCCTTGAATCTGATAATGTTGAAATTTTGTTCCGGCGTATTGATGACATGAAGGACATTGCCTGGTGTCTTACATCAGAGATTGCCGACAATATTGAAAAAGTTAAAGATCTTATAAGGTATAAACATGAAACTCCCAACATTTACGTTGTTAACATCTTCAAACAGGTCAATGCCATACTGAACAGTATCGGCCGTCTTGAGGTCAGGGGCCGCGATTCTGCGGGAATATCCATGATGTTTGTTTTTGATGGTTCTGAATTTGAAAGGTTCGAAGAAACATTAAAAAAGGAGAATCTTGATGATCAGTTAAAGGAGCGTTCAGCCCATGATGTCCTTGTCAATCTGGGAATCAGTGTAAATGAGTCAGAAGATAAAAATGGTCAAAAACTTATTGCGGTTGCAATTACATATAAAGTTGCTGCTGAAGTGGGTAGCCTTGGAGATAATGTTCATTTTCTACGCAAACAAATAAAAAACGATAAGATTCTCCATAGACTGGTCTCATTTTACCCCAAATACCATACAATTTCCGCCCACACACGCTGGGCATCGGTGGGTGCCATCAATGAACCCAACTGTCATCCTGTGGACAACAATACCGCAGGGGGCATTGTTCCAAAAAGTGGTATCATACACGCCTGTCTGAACGGAGATATCGACAATTATATGGAACTGAAAAAAGAATATGAAAGACATGGATGTTTTATACATCAGGATATAACTACAGATACAAAGATCATTCCACTTCAAATCGAAAAATATCTTAACCAGGGTTTTGACATTCAAGAAGCATTCCGCCTGGCTGCAAATGATTTCAAAGGGTCACATGCCATATCAATGCATACCGATCTGGCTCCGGGCAAGCTCTTTCTGGCCCAGAAAGGAGGCGGTCAGGCAATTTTTATCGGTATCGCAAAAGATTACTATATGCCGACTTCCGAGGTGTATGGGTTGATTGAAGAGACACCCTTTTTTATCAAGATGGACGGTGAAAAAGGAGTAGAAGGAAAAGACGGCATAACTCGGGGACAGATTTTTATCTTGAATCAGGACTCTTCCGGCGGCATGGACGGTATTAAAGCGACCTATTATGACAACACCCCGATTGTGCTAAGCAAAAATGATATAAAGCATACCGAAATTACTTCAAGAGACATAGACCGCAAGGATTTTCCCCATTATTTTTTAAAAGAAATTTCGGAATCTCCGTATTCTGTGGAAAAGACCATCCAGAACCGCTGGAAAATCAAGGGAGATGAAATCCAGCAGTATGAAATAGTACTGGATGAAAAGACATTCCCTGAAACTTTGCAAAAGGCCCTGCTGGACAAAAAAATACGACGAATCTTTTTTGTTGGGCAAGGAACCGCTGGTGTTGCTGCACATGCATGTGCAGACATTCTGAATTACTATATAGACGATTTCTCGTTTTATATCAATGCAATCAAAGCTTCTGAGCTAAGCGGGTTTCAACTTAATGATGATGACGATAAAAAAATGATGGCGGACTCCCTTGTGATTGCCATCAGCCAGTCCGGCACAACCACAGATACAAATCGTACCGTCGATATGGTGAAAGAACGAGGCGCCCACACCATGGCCATAGTTAACCGAAGAGATTCAGATATTACTTTCAAGGTTGACGGTGTCATGTATACCAGCAGTGGCAGGGATATCGAGATGTCGGTGGCTTCTACAAAAGCTTTCTATTCTCAAATCGTCGCAGGTGCTCTTCTGGGTCTTAAGATTGCAGGACTTCTAAATCGCAGGAGTGATGACTTTATTGCAGCACAAATTAAAGAGCTTCTTGCCATGCCCGGCAATATGAAAAAAGTCCTTTCAATGCATAACAAAATCGGAGATTCTGCTAAAAGGCTTGCCACAACCAAGACGTACTGGGCCGCCGTGGGCAGCGGTCCAAACAAGGTTTCAGCAGATGAAATCAGGATCAAACTGAGTGAGCTTTGCTATAAAACGATTTCATCTGATTTTGTTGAAGATAAAAAGCACATCGATCTTTCATCGGAACCGCTGATCATTGTTTGTGCCGCCGGAGCCAGAAGTACCGTTATCGGAGATATTATAAAGGATACGGCGATATTCCAGGCACACAATGCTACTGTTGTTGTAATAGCTAACGAGGGTGAAGACAGGTTTGAACCCTATGCAGCGGATGTTTTTCACGTCCCGATTGTCAGTGAGCATTTTGCTCCTATTCTAAACACCCTGGTGGGGCATATCTGGGGATATTACGCTGCCATGGCAATTAATGAAGGGTCACGTTTCCTGTACGGGTTCAATAAGGATATCCGGGAAACAGTAGACGATTATGCGAATAAAGGTATGGATGTTTACGAATTAATCCTTGAAAAATCTTTCAGGGAAAAAATCGCTTTTTTCTACAAAGAATTCAGAAGAAAAAAAACGGCAAACAGTTTTCCGTCCGCCATGGGGCTTGAAGCAGCATCAGATCTGACGTTGCTTTTAAAATACCTGTCCGGGAGACTGCCGGTATCTGATTTTGAAATAGATTTCGGGAAAAAAGGTACGGCGCTGAACATGCTAAACACGCTTTTTGAGTGTTTGGGAAAATCGATTAACTGCATGTCCCGCCCTGTGGATGCTATCCGGCATCAGGCGAAAACCGTCACTGTGGGGACAAGTCGTATCAGCGACAAGGTGGAAGGGGTACTGTTCAAAACATTGTCCGCATACAATATCCATATTTCCCAGCTTATTAACAGAAATATTATGGTTCTTAAAAATCTGCAGGGAATTGTTTCAGATATAAAAGGAGCCATTTTTTACAAAATCGGGGGCCTGAACGTTCTTGGGGAACCCACAGATCAAACCACAATCAAAATAATAAAGAAAGACGGCACGTTAAAACCGATTCCGTCCCGTGTGGAAACCGACTCATTGCTCAAAGGGACCAAAAGAATTATTGTACGGGAAGAGAATGTATATATCGGCAAAGGACGAAAAGACGATCGAAGTATTATCGTTATTCCGATTATATCCGCCTCTCCCGCCACGCCGAATTTGATTGAATATATACTATTGTTGAATATATCGTTTAAAGAAAATGTTCCTTTGGATGTAAAGATAAAGGCCCTTGGGGGAAAATATGAGCACATCAAAAACATTGTTCAGGAAAACAGTGTTAAGTGGGAAGACCGGTATATTGGACTCGTGGGGATGAAAGAGCTTTTTGGAATATCCGCGGAAAAAATCGGGGAATTCATTGTCTCCCGTGTTTCATGAGTTCAGGGCACGGAACATTGTATCCATCTATAACAGGCGTGTAATCAGGAGCATACGTGAGACCTTTGCAAAACGCCCCCTTTTGCCCAATTCATGCGTCAGACTCAAATTTTAACCCGCCACCGAACTTTGGTGGGTTAATCCTCAAAATACTCAATGTATTCCTGCGGTTAAAATTTTCGCCTTCCTTGGACTTGAACCCCGGTTAAATATTAAATACGGATTTAACCCCGATGGAATAAACAGAAAAATAAATTCCATTGGGCAGGCTGGGCAGGCAAAATTGAACGTTTTTCAAAGGTCTCTACGTTTATGAGAGTTTTAGATGTTTTAGGTTTTATTATCAGTTGGCGGGTCAGCACCACCAATTCAGACACAAGAACTTAGGGATAAGTTGCGTTATCGAGCATTTTGCTCAACACACTCTGTAATTCCTCCACATTACTATCCAGATAAGTCAGAAATCGAGGCCCAAGAGAGTGTGCCTTTGAAATTGTATCGGGTTTCCTATCAGGCAAAATAAGAATGATGCGAATGTCTGAAAGAAGGTCTCTAAGAGAAAGGATTTTCAACAGGTCCTTCCCATTGGCCGCGGCAAGCACTGCGATATCCAATTTATTACTGGGCCGGCATAGGGTGCGTGAAAGACTATCAAACGTTCGACACATCTCCAATTGGTCCTTTAGGACAAGTAGTTCGATTACGCTTTGAAGCTGTTCAGCGGCCAAGTCATTTTGCTTTGTATAAAAAAGGACGGTCATCTGAGCTATATCTCCTTTTGTTTATAAGAATTCGGGCAGCTTATTACAATGAGAGATTGTAGATACAAAAAGCATGCCAATAGTGGTTAAAAAACACGATTTGACATGACCACAATGAGTTATGCGGAAAAAAGAGAGATTTTAATACCGGAAATTTGGAGAATAAATGCTAAAAACTGTCCGGAAAATCGGAATTTTTCCGATTTTCCGGACAGGCCGACTCTGATGTGGCAATCCTTCGAACCTAAAAACATCGGCTTTAGTTTCACCCTTGGCTTGACAGGAAAGGATAAAAACGGGTTCATGTAAAGGCATTATGCGACAGACATTGAAATTTCATATTTTGCTAACAGTTCATACAGGCGAGATTTTGAAAGGCCGGATAATTGGCAAGATTTTTTCACATTTCCGCCGGCATGTAAAATAAGATCTTGAAGATATTTTATTTCTACAGATTGTCTTAAATTTCGCAGCGTGGGAAGTGCCTCAGCAGATTTAGCCCCCTCTTTGGTTGTTATGTGAGTTGAACAGGGCTTGCTGACGGCGTCTCGGGCCATCCGAATGCGAAGGTGTATGGGTAAATGTTGACCGAACAATGTCGGGTCATTTCCGACTGCTGCCAGTGACCCATCCAATATGTTGACCAATTCTCTTACATTTCCAGGCCAGTCATACGATATGAGAGTCTCAAAGAAATCAGGAGAAATACCTTTTGGTTCCATTCCGTAGCGGTCACATAATCTGGCCATATGAAACCTGGCCAGGTCTTTAATATCTTCACGACGCTCTCTGAGCGGCGGCAACTCTATGGACAAAGAACGCAGACGAAACAGAAGATCCTTCCGAAACATACCTTCCTCAGCCATCTGATCGAGGTTCCGGTTGGTGGCAGAAATTAGTCTAAAATTGCTTTTCTTTTCTTCTTTTCCCCCCACCGGACGGAACCGGCGGTCATGCAGAACCCGAAGAAAGGATTTTTGGATGGTTAACGGCAATTCTCCAATTTCATCAAGAAAGAGTGTGCCGCCATCCGCCTGTTTGATCAGTCCTTGTTTCGCGCTGTCGGCCCCTGTGAAAGCTCCCTTTTCGTGGCCGAACAGAACGCTTTCAACCAGTGTTTCCGGAAGCGCTGTACAATCCACCACCACAAAGTTCCTATCAGTTCGTGGAGAATTATAAAGAATTTCATGAGCAATAAGATTCTTATTTGTTCTGGGTCGGTTAAAATGGATTGCCCGTGCAAAAAGTTCTTTACCGGTACCGGTGTCGCCGGTGATAAGAACATTTGCATTACTGGCCGCGGCTTGGGCCAAGAGGTCAAAACAAATTTTCATAGTTAAACTGCTACCGATAATTCTTTCTCGCTTCAAATCTACGAGCAGCGTTTTGGACTGTTTTTCCTGTCGGTACTGAAACGCGCGAGTGAGTGGCAGCATCATCTCTTTTATGGAGAATGTTTTTTCTATATAAGCCCAGGCACCGGTTTTGATGGCAATCTCGGCATTGTCAGGATCACCGGAAGCGGCCATGATAATGACTTCCGGTGTAGAATTTGTTTTTTTAATATTTGGCAAAAGGTCTAACCCATTCCCATCCGGAAGTAATACATTGAGAAACACGACATCAAATTTTTCTGACAGAGATTTTTCAAGACCATCACTGCGAGTACGCACATAAGTAGCGTCATGCCCCAATCCCCTTATCATCGTGGATATTTCTGCACACATTTTTTCATCATCATCGATAATCAGCACGTTGCCCATGGTACCCTCCGATTTATGTGTCTTCTAAATATTGATGCATTCGTAAAAAGTCGTCACTCCGGTGAAAACCGGAGTCCAGATGCTCTACAACTGCCTGAAAAAACTGGATTCCAGCTTTCGCCGGAATGACGGAAAACGGCTTTTTGTGACTTTTTACGAGACCGTCAAATATTGATATAATCAAAAATATTTATATCTATATTAGGTTTATGTAAATATACATCTTTCCAAATACTTAGTACTTTATGCTGGGTATGGGTTTCTGGGTATTGGATTTAAAAAGAATTTTTTTCATTCATATTCAGCATCGAGTCCCGGCGGGGCATGACAACCGGTATTTCTATGCTGCGTGCGATGTAGAAATGTTATAACCTTAAGCTCATTCATATAAGGATAACTGTCACTGGAATTCTGAATGAGAAACCAAAAAACCAAGGTGTAGAAATTTATGATGTTATGGTTATCAGGAGACGTAAGTTATTTTATATCAGGCATAGTTATTGCTGTCAACTTTTTAGCCCCTTTTTACCGGCAGTTGATTTGCCTATCAGGAATTATATAATATTCTGATATCATATTACTCTTAGACACCTAGACATTTATTTATTTCATGCTCTGTCCGATTTTCCGGACAAATCTACCCTTTCACAAACTCCGATCATATCAATTATTTCGCATATTGCCAATATAACTATTTGAATATATTATTTATATTACCATCCAACAAATTCCAAAAAATTTTGGTATATATTTTGCAGCAATAACATCCGTGGCGATGGGTTTTGGATAAAAGGGAAGGGACAACGGTGAGATACAACGAATTATGATTAAGAGGATAACAGGACATACCTATGCAATTTAAAAGGATCGGCATTGCGTTATTGGTTTTTATTTTAGTTGGGATCGGAATCTTTACCCAACTCCTGATTCGGCAAGAAGAAAAGGAAAGCATAAAAGACATATATTATAAAGGAAACCAGATTGTTAGCCTTATTTCCTTGCATTCTATCCACGATTTTGAAGGTGGCAAACATGATTTCTTTGTAAGAACCCTGATGGAATATACTTCCTGTCAAGGCCTGGTTTATTGTTTCATCAACGATCGGAACGGAAAACCAATCGTGTCTTTAATCCCCGGCAATTTAGGATCTGAAATCCCAAATCATATTCAAACCGAGTCCCTGGCTGCAATGGGGTTGAACCTTCAGTCCTTTAAAACCATGGGGTCGGGCCATAAGATCTATGAATTTTCCAGACCCATCTTCGAAAACGGCGAAAAAACAGGTACGGTGAGAATAGGACTCAAACCGCCGTTCATATCCATAATTTCCATGCATAGAGTCAGTCTGTTGGCAATGATATCCTTTTTTATCATTGCCGCCGTCACCATCGTTTATTATGGGTTTTTACAAGTCCTTAAACCGCTGGAACAGTTTTCGGGAAACATTTTAAATACAGGGAATGGTTCCGAGGCGGTTTTAAACAATTCCCCACAAAGCTTTAGAATTGCGCCAATGATGGAAGAGTTTAAAAACTCTATGGTTCAATTTAAAAAACGGGTGGAGAAAATCGAAACAAACAACAAGGAGTTGGCCTCCAAAGTCGGCGTTCTCAGGTTTGAAAAAAACCAGGTCATTAATATTCTCAATTCCATTAACTTTGGCATTATCATTACAGATATTCAAGACAATGTAGGCCATATCAACGATTACATGCTCAATCTGCTCAATATAGCCCGACCGAATGTCATGGATCAACCTTTGGAAGAAATTATACAACACCCTGAGATCATATCATTTATTTCACAGCAGGAGAGGCTTGACCACGCGCGGGCCAGCACCCATATTGACACAGAGTTTGCTGAACGGGCACCCGGTAAAACGTTCAGGATTTCCTGTTCCCTTCTCATGGATGGCGAAACAGCGGTGATCGGAAAAATAATCATGCTCAATAACGTAACCAGAGAAAAGGCGGCTGAAAAGGCAACTCTGGAGTTCACCGCCCACCTGTCCCATGAGCTGATAACGCCATTAACCACCATTAAATCCTACAGTGAAATGTTAATGGATGGTGAAATCGAAGACAGCGAAACCCAAAAAGAGTTTTATAATACCATAAACAGTGAGACTGCCCGCTTATCACGCCTTATCAAGGATCTTCTCAATTTATCTAAAATTCAGATGGGCAGTCTGACCTTGAACAAAGGCCTTGTAAAATCCGACTGGTTTTTCGGGGATTGTATTGCTGCAGTCGAAGGCGCAGCCCAGGAAAAAAATATTTCCATCCAAAAACATCTGCCGGACAATTTTCCCTCTTTGATGGGCGACAAGGATCAGCTCAAAGGGGCCGTTATTAATATTTTGAGCAATGCCGTAAAATACACACCCACGAACGGCGAGATCCATTTTTCATTAAAAGAAGAAAACAACAGGGTCATCTTTGACATCAAAGATACCGGCTACGGCATGTCAGAGGAAGACCTTTCTCATATATTTGATAAATTCTACCGCTCCAGCAATCCGCAAATTGTCGAGCAGCAGGGAACCGGTTTGGGGTTGGCCATAACTTCGGAAATTATTGCGCTTCATGAGGGAGAGATCGAGGTTCAAAGTGAACCGGGCAATGGAACCCGTTTTACAGTAAAGATACCAAAGGAGGAGTACTACCTTGGAAAACAATAAAAAAGTTCTGGTCATTGATGACGAGGCCCAGATCCGGCGGGTGCTTGAACTCAAATTCAAAAATCGAGGATATCAAGTCATAATGGCCAAGAATGGTGAACAGGGCTTTGATATTATTCAGAAACAAAAGCCGGACATCGTAATTTCAGATATCAATATGCCCATAATGGACGGTAAAACCCTTTGCGAAAAAACCAATGGTCTGAAAAAATATCGTTCCTTTTTAACCATTATCATAACGGCCCGTATAAATCCGGAGGATAGGGACTGGATAGATACTTTGCAAGATACACTGTTTATGGAAAAACCCTTTAGCCCTGCCAGGATTGTGGAAGCCGTTGAGCAATACATTGGAGGTCAAGGATGTTAGATTTAGGAACATTTAAAGCTCTTCTCTCCAGTCTCGTCCCTGTTAGTCGAACACATTATCAGATCTGGGGCAACAACAAAGAAATGATATTTTCCACAGAGGGAGTAGTCTACAAAGAACTCCACGTGAAAAAATGTCAAAACCTGTCTAATCGTATCACAGTCCAAAACGGCTTCCAATACAGCGCCCACGATAGGGGCAATTTCCTGTGCGGTATTCCTCTCAGAGACAATCAGGGGGTCTTTGCCGCGCTGCTTGCCTACGGCAAAAAACCTAACACATCTTCCCGATATGAAGCAGGAAATGATACAGAGGCGGATCACCCTGAGGAAATGGAACGTTTTCTCAATAATCTGAAAATGTTCGTTGAAGAGAATTTAACGGCAAAGGAAGAAGCAGAAGAATTGGCTCAGGAGTTGGATCAGAGTTTTGAAGACCTTTATTTGTATGGAAAGATTTCCACTCAAATAAAAATGTTAACATTTTCCGATAAAATGCTGAAAAATCTGCTTGAGGAACTATTAGAAAATATGCGGGTGGACGCGGCGTTCGCTTGGTTTCCTGACAACGTACAATACAATTTTAAAGTGATTGCCCCTAAAATTTACAACAAGTTTTTGGCCCCGGAGAGCTGTTTCGAAAACTTGATCCATTTAATTCCTCCGGATGCGCCCATTTTGAATGAAAATTACTTTATTATTAATGATTCTCAGGAAAATGCTCAATACAAGGCGTTGGCGATGGATCCCTATCGTTTCATTGCAGTAAAAGTGCAGCACCTGGAAAATTTTTACGGATGGCTGGGACTGGTGTCTTTTGACCTTAATGAAATCTTCCGGCAAGGGGAATTAAAGCTCTTGAGATCCCTGGCGGAGCAATTGGCAGGAGTAATTGCCAATACGGATCTGTATAAAAATTTAGAGCTGTTTATCATCAACATGGTCAAGTCCCTGGTTTTTGCCATCGAAGCAAAAGATGTGTATACCCGGGGGCATTCAGAGCGGGTATCCAAATATAGTATGCTCATCGGCGAACAACTCGGCCTGAGTAACAAGGAATACAATAATCTAAAATGGGCGTCTATATTACACGATATCGGCAAAATCGGTATTCCTGAAAATATCTTAAATAAGCCGGACCGCTTGACCGATGCCGAATATGCAATCATTAAGGAACACCCGAGGAAAGGGGGTGAAATCCTTAAACCCATGGAACAGCTGACAGATTCAATTCCCAGCATTATTCACCACCATGAGCGCTATGATGGCCGAGGGTACCCTCAAGGTCTCAAAGGAGAGGAAATTCCCCTGGGTGCTCGGATCATCGCCGTAGCCGATACGTTCGATGCCATCAATTCTGTCCGGCCCTATCGAGGGGCCAGATCCCAGGAACAGGCTTTGGCAATCGTGGAAGAGGTGGCCGGGAGTCAGTTGGACCCGAATATCGTTGAAATTTTCAAAAAGGTCTACAAAGAAAACCTAATAATCGAAAAAGAGGAAAAGATATGTCCGATAGTCCAGAATACCATGACCCTGAAAAAATCGGTGGCAATAAAGTAGGGGGTCGAATTGTCCTGGTCCCCGAAAGTTCGATCACCTATGAAAATTGTTCTGAAATTGAAAAGGGAATTGAAGATGCAATTCAGCGGAGCCAAACAGAGATCATTTTAGATTGTAAACACGTGGATTTTTTGGATAGTGCTGCGCTGGAAATATTGGTTCAAACCCATACCGAGTTGATAATCAGGGGGGGCATCTTGAAAATCATCGGTTTGAACGAAATTTGCCGGGATATTCTCTTGGCGACTCGAATCATCAATTTGTTTTTTGTTTATAAAGATATGCACGAGGCAATTACACACAACCCATGAGCACAAATTATATTCCAAGAAGAAGAAGATTAGGAGAAATTCTGGTTCATAAGGGCAAATTAACGCCGGATCAAGTGACCGATTTTCTCCAAATTCAAAAGGAGAACGCCAAGCCGCTCGGCCAGATACTTATCGAACACGGAATTATCTCCAATGACGAGTTAACAAAAATCCTGGCGGAACAGCTTGGCATCCCCCATGTGTGGTTACGCAAGGGTCTCATCGATCCCCGGATTGTCCATATTTTGCCCAAAGAAAAGGCCCTTCATTATCAAGTTATTCCCATGTTTGTCGTAAAAAATGTGTTAACTCTGGCAACCTCGGATCCTTATGCTTTTTTCATTTTTGATGAAATCAAAAAACTAACCCATATGGACGTACAGCCGGTCATCTGTCGCTCAGAGGATATTTTAGAGGCCATCCCTCAGGCCTATCAGGAAAATGTGAATATTGATGATCTGATGACCGACTTTGATGATTCCGGCATTGACATTGTTAAGACCCGTTCGGAAAGAGCAATCAGCGAAATTGCTGAAATGGCTGAAGGAAGCCCGGTGATCAACCTGGTGAACATGATTCTGCTAAAGGGCATCCGGGATGGCGCCAGCGATATTCATATCGAGCCCCAGGAAGAAACCCTTCGGGTCAGGCTAAGAATCGATGGTATTTTGTACGAGCTGGCACCCCAAAAAATTGACTTTCATCCCGCCGTGGTATCCAGACTCAAAGTTATGGCCAATCTTAATATCGCCGAACGCCGTCTGCCGCAAGATGGTCGGATTCAGGTTACTGTCGACGGGCGTATCATCGATCTTCGGTTTTCCTCCATGCCGGGAGTTAATGGGGAAAAAGTGGTTTTAAGGATCCTCGACCGGAAAAAGGCCTTTCTCGATGTTAATGCCCTGGGTTTTGAGCCCGTGGTCCTGGATCAGTTCAAATCACTCCTCAAAAAATCACACGGTCTGATTCTGGCATGTGGGCCCACGGGCAGCGGCAAAACCACCACCCTGTATGCGGCCATATCCCTGCTCAATATTACGGAAAGGAATATTGTCACCATCGAAGATCCGGTGGAATATCAATTGAGAAATATCAATCAAAACCAGGTCAATGCTGCCATAGGCTTGAAATTTGCCACATTTATACGGAGCGCCCTGCGGCAGGATCCGGACATCATCATGGTGGGCGAAATTCGGGACCGGGAAACGGCCGAGACAGCCATTCAGGCGTCTCTCACCGGTCACCTGGTGCTGTCTACCCTGCACACCAACGACAGCCCCAGCGCAATCACACGGCTCCTTGAGATGGGGGTTGAACCCTATCTGCTGTCATCCTCATTAATTGCCAGCTTGTCCCAGCGGTTGTTACGAACCATCTGTCCGGATTGTAAAACAGATTACTATGCTCCCAAAATTGTTCTCGAGGAAATGGGCATTGATTCGGATAATCAGCTTCGCCTGTATAAAGGCCAGGGGTGTTCAAATTGCTATGATTCCGGCTTTAAGGGGCGCATCAGTATTTATGAACTGCTTGCAATAAATCAGGACCTGCAATCCTTGATTTTGGAAAATCCGACGATTGACCCCATAAGAGAATATGCCAGGAGAAATGGTAATAAGACCTTGAAACAAGCGGGATATGAGAAAGTCCTGCAACATCTGACCACCATCGAGGAGGTCCATCGGGTGGTGTCTTTGGACATATAAAATAAATGCCTAAAATGCCTAAAATTGTGGAATTCTATCAATTAAATATGAAGAAACATTACTGTCCGGTAAAATGTTTAAACTGCATAATAAAAATTTAAATTGGGATGGATTTGGAACGGATCAAAAAATGGAGCGAAGCGACACCTTAATTTTAGGCATTTTAGATCATTTTAGGCATTTTAGGCATTCAGTTTTTTAGGCATTTATTTCTTAGGCATTTTACAGAGAGTGACTTATGGCTATAAATATAAATTCAAAAGACTCACAGGCTGCGGCAGCGGCAACGCCATCGCCGGCGGCGGATCGGCCCAAACAGCCCTTGGGTATGGGAATTCTGCGTGGTTTCGGCAAATCGGTTAAATCCCGGGAAGTGATGTTTTTTACCTCCCAGCTTTCCCTCATGCTTGAGATCCAAACTCCTTTGACCAAAGCATTGGAAGCCGTGGGCCATGAGATTAAAAATCCAAAATTTAAAGCGGTCGTCACCACCCTGTATCGGGATATTGAGGAAGGCCGCCAGCTTTCTGACGCCCTGAGCCGCCATCCTAAAGTTTTTAACACCAAATTTGTCAGCATGGTTAAAGCCGGAGAAACCGGAGGTTTTCTGGAGAAAATTTTAAACCGCATTGTAGAAATGGAGGAAAGGCGTCAGGCGCTGATCACTCAACTCAAATCGGCGTTGACCTACCCTGCGGTGCTGTGTGCTTTCGGATTCCTGGTAGTTGTGTTTATCCTGATCTTTGTACTTCCCAAATTCACGGCATTTTTTGCGGGCAAAGAGAGCATCTTACCCTGGACCACGCGCTTTCTGATGTTCGCCAGTGCTTCGTTACAGCACTACTGGTGGGTTTATATTCTTGCAGTCATCGGACTGATATTGGGATTTACCTCTTGGGGAAAAAGTAAGCAGGGCCAGGCGGTGAGGGATCGATTTTTCATCAGCGGACCGGTGATTTCCGGTTTATCTAACAAGATTTATACGTGTGAGATGCTGCGAACTTTAGGGTATTTGATGGAAAGCCAGGTTCCTCTGCTTGAAGCCATAAAAGTTACCACCCCCACCATCCGGAATCAATATTATCGACGCTTTTTGGACCAGATTAGAGATAACGTGGATCAGGGCGGACGGTTTGCTCAGCCCTTTGCTACCAACTCTTATATACCGCAAACGGTCAAGCAGATGGTGACCATTGGAGAGGAAGTGGGCAAGCTGCCCATGGTTATGCTGCGATTGGCCCAGTTTTATGACACCGAGATCGAGCAGGAACTTAAAAAATTTGCCGCCATGATCGAACCGGCAGCTCTGATTATCATGGGAGGCGTCGTGGGCATGATTATTTCGTCCATCATCCTCCCCATGTTTAAGTTATCACAGGCATTGCATTAAACCGTTTGATATGGAAGGGACGAAAAAAATGAAGTTTTGTTCTTTATTAGCTGATAAAACCCATAACAAACATACGAAGGAGGAAAAGGAAAAATGAAAACAACAATCAAAAACCAGTCCGGATTTACTTTGATCGAAATGCTGATCGTGATCATTATTCTGGGAATTTTGGCCATGGTCATCATCCCGCAGATCAGCGTCTCAACCGGGGATGCAAAGGTAAACACGCTTAGGACCAACCTGAGCACGGTTCGAAACGCCATCGAACTTTATTACCACCAGCACGATCAGACCTATCCGGGGGCCGTTTTGGTGACCGGAGCCGGGCCTGCACTGCTCGCTCTGGATGCACAGGCGGCACTTGTTGCCCAGCTCACAACATATACGGAATTAAGCGGTAAAGCGGAGGGCGACAGCGCGGACCTGACCGCTCCAATCTATGGCCCCTATCTCAAGACGGTGGCGCTGCCGGAAAATCCCTTTAATAACAGTAAGGTTGCCACATGCGACATCACCGTAACGAACGTCACCACCCGGACCGCGGTCCCTGTGGATGGAACTGGGTGGCGGTATTATGTGAAAACCGGTGTTTTTATCGCCAATGATGGCTTGGATGATCATGATGATTATTAAAGGATAGAAAGCAACCGGTTATATGTCCTT
>Ga0307991_1001209_pt1 | contig 18268 bp, 13 predicted proteins | sample EllFjometagen131_FD_203146 | JGI IMG/M metagenome (GOLD analysis project Ga0307991, IMG submission 203146) | Marine microbial communities from Ellis Fjord, Antarctic Ocean - #131 | ecosystem: Environmental > Aquatic > Marine > Unclassified | place: Southern Ocean | collected 2014-10-08 | reverse complement strand
AGGCATCTTTTTGGTATCCTAAAAAAACCGGTCTATGAATACTTGATTTTAGGATAATAAACCTTGAATTCCATTATGCAGTATTAGTCCTCTGTAACCTCCCCATTATCATCATAAATATCCATATCCGGATAATATTTTTTAGCACATTCCTGGCAAATACCATGGCTGAATTCGGCTTCCGAGTGCTCCTGGATATAGGCCTCAATTTGATTCCAATAACCTTCTTCGTCTCGGACTTTTTTGCAATGGGAACAAATCGGCAGAAGCCCGCTTAATAGCTTTACTTTTTCAAGTGCTTCCTTAACCTCTCCTATACTTCCTTCCAGCTCTTCTTCGGTCTTTTTGCGCTGCTTGACCTCATAGAGCAATTCGTCCCTGGATGTCATAGTGCCTTGGAGATTTCTCGCCATTTTGTTCAGTGATTTTGCCAGAGAACCAATCTCGTCATTTGAGAGCTCACTGGCTCTTGTATCAAGATTTCCATCACCAATCGCTTGGGCAGTAGCTGAAAGTGCAACTATTGGCCTGGCTATCCATTTGCCAAATAGCAAAGAGACAAGAGCTGCTAAAAGGGTGAAGATAATTCCGACAATAATAATTACGATTGTTACTTCACGAGCAGTTTCAATGGCTTCTTCTTCACTGTGATAGATGACAGTATGCCAAGCTTCCCCTTTATTTCCTTTGATGTGATCAATCGGTCCTTGCTTGCCTCCAAAACCAAATTGTTCTGATCCCATTGTTATTCGTATAGGAGAAAAGGCCACGAGTTGGTTTCCGTAAGTTTCGGAGATGATCGCCGTGCCATTCTCTTTTTGCCATAATAAATCAACGAGCGACTCGTCTACTTGGGTTGATAGGGGTGTGACGTCACGTTCTGACACTATGAGTCCACCTGTACGTACGATTTTCAACATACCGGAATCACCAAGGTTAAACTCCTGGACTACATCGGTCAAAGATCCCATGATATTCATGTTGCATTTCAATATTCCAATTATCTCGTTTTCATGTTTAACTGGAATAACCACGCCAAGCACATAGCCCTCAACGCTTGTATCAAAGCCACGATCATCCAGAAAAAGTCTACCATGACCACCATTATAGCACGCAACCCACCAATATTTATGGGCATGAGCAAGAGTGGTCAGTTTGCCGGTAGTAGCAATCATGACCCCATAACGGTTGGTTAGAAATATTTCGCCGTAATCCTCAGGCAGAATTATTTGCTGATACCTAAGATATTCTGCAACAGAATTGGTCATATAGTCCCGGATGAAGGGATCGTTTGCATCGGATGTTTTCATCCATTGCTGATTTAGTCTATCAATTTCATGTCTCCTGGCATTATCAGGTAATGCGGCAAATTTTGAATTGCTTATCAAAAGTGCACTCTTGATAAGCGGTGCAGAGGAAATAGTGACGGCAATTGCTGCTTTTTCTTTAAGTTGGGACTCCAAACGCAAAGCAAACGTTTCAGAGAGACTTTTAATATTTTTCATATCTTTGTCTAATGCAATTCTCTGATTGTAAATGTCATAAAACAGTGAAAGCAGGGTTACTATGACAAATCCAAACAAAGTCATTATGACGGCGGCTTTATATTGAATCTTCAAAATTTTCTCCAAAATTTCTAAATAAATCCTAATCCAATAGGGTATTCTTTTTTACAAACCGAACAATAATCAATTGAACTATTTTCCATTCATCTGATAACCATCACTCTTCCTCAGTTCAAATTTCATTTAAGGCTAAATCTTGGTCTGCCCTGCCGGTATCGATACAATACCCAGGATCAATAACCTGCACGGTTATTTCTGATGGCAGGTTGAACCTATTATGTATTCTTGCATGGTTTTTCTCCAAATTAGTTGGAGAAGAGGGTCCAGGGATTCCAGGGGTCAAGGATTCCCCGTGAAAGTCAACGGGATCTTCGACAAGCTATTTGTTTTCTAAAGATTTTATCAGCGCTTTTAACATTCTTTCGATCTCTGCTATGTCTTTTTTTGCTGTATCCAATTCACCTTTATCAATGAAGCCTAAATCTCCTGCTAATAATATCTGGGTTTCCAGTTCACAAACCGAACCATAAGATATGTAAAGCATCCTAATGTAATCCAAGGTTGTCTTTCTTCCATATCCCTATGCTATATTTGAAGGAATAGAAACAACCGATCTTCTGGCCTTCTTATCTTTTTATATGGGAAGTCAGACCGTATCTTTCTTCATTTGGGAATTTTGCTGTTATTTGATATATCTTTAAACAGAGTTCGTATGACTTTTGCCAGATATTCAACTCTTTGTAATTCTTTAGCATTTCACTCGAACCCGTGAACCCTTGACCCCTTGAACCCTCTGAGATCACACCTGCTCAATTGGAAATAGCCTACTTATTTTGTCTTAATTAACTACAACTAATCGGGAGATGATCCTAAAAGGTTCTTCTCCAATTTAGTTGGAGAAGAGGGTCCAGGGATTCCAGGGGTCAAGGATTCCCCGTGAAAGTCAACGGGATCTTCGACAAGCTATTTGTTTTCTAAAGATTTTATCAGCGCCTTTAACATTCTTTCGATTTCTGCTATGTCTTTTTTTGCTGTACCCAATTCACCTATTTCAATTATGACTTTTGCCAGACATTCAAATCTTTGTAATTCTTTAGCATTTCACTCGAACCCGTGACCCTTGACCCCTTGAACCCTCTTGGATCACATCTGCTCACTTGGAAATAGCCTACTTATTTTGTCTTAATTAACTACAACTAATCGGGAGATGATCCTCTTGCATTAAGCATGACTTTGCCAAAACTTCAGTATAGTTAAGGTATTCTTAAATCTTATTTCGGATAATGATCCTTGATCTTCGCCCTTGGCATCATCCCCGCCTGTGGCGGTATCCTCCAGAGGCGGTTATATCTATGACCCACTCCGACCTGCATCTAATACTTTTCGGACTGTTTTTGCCAGATCAGCCTTCACAATCGGTTTATAGGCAAATGCCCTGATACCGATTTCTAAGGCTGCTTCATCAGATATATTTTTACTATAGCCGGTACATAATATAACTGGAATGTCAGGCCGAATCTTCATAAGCTCGCTGGCCAGTTTGTCTCCGGTCATGTTGGGCATCGTCATGTCGGTAATCACCAGATCAAAATCGTTTGGTTTTGATCTAAATAACTCCTTGGCCTCTATACTGCTGGTTCGAATCGTAACGTTGTATCCTAATCTTTGTAGAATCTGACTGCTCATTTTGGCGATAGGCGGTTCATCGTCGATAACCAGAATTCGTTCATTCCCGGATGGAAGTGCTTCTTCCTGATAGGGTTTTGCCTCGGTACGTTTCTTGGTGATGGGCAAATAAACGGTGAAAACGCTTCCTTTCCCAACTTTACTGTCTACGGTTATCTGGCCTCCATAATTCTTGACGATACCGTGAACAGTTGCAAGACCCAATCCGGTACCCTCTCCGGGCGCTTTGGTCGTGAAATAGGGTTCAAATATTGATTCCATAACTTTGGGAGGTATGCCTGACCCGGTATCGGATACGGTAAGTTTCAGATAATCACCGGGTTTAAGATTATCATATGCCGTTGTGAACCCTGCATCAAGCAGTACATCCGTCAACCCAACACTCATAACACCGCCGTCCTTATCCATGGCTTGGACTGCATTGGTACAAAGGTTCATAAATATTTGGTGGACTTGTGTCGGGTCCGCCATTATTAGAGAATCACTTTCAATATTCTGTTTCATTTCAATGGTTGTGGGAACAGATGATCGGAGAAACTTCAGCGCTTCTTTGGCGATGGTGTCGACCTGGATCGGTTTAATCTTCTCATCCGACTGCCGCGCAAAAGTTAAAATTTGTTTGACCAGATCCCTTGCTCTTTTTCCGGCGGTATAAACTTCCTCTAAGTTGTCTTCAAGGTGAGAGCCTTTTTCGACGTCATCCAATGCCAATTCAGTATAGCCAATAACAGAAGATAGAATGTTGTTGAAGTCATGGGCGATGCCGCCGGCAAGCGTCCCGATGGCCTCCATTTTTTGGGTTTGTTGAAGTTTTACTTCTGATGCTATCCTCTCTTTTTCCATCATTTTTATTTCAGAAATATCCCGAAAAATCGAAAGCTTCGATGCTGGAGCATCGGGACGGGCAACGGGTGAACAGTTAATTGAATAATAGCGGTCTGTTTCCTGATCATTTTTCTCATATATTATATTTTTTCCTTGCCAAATTTGATCAAATACACACCATGAACATTGTTCATCCTCGTCATAAATAGCTTTATGGCAAATCTCGCCGGTGACATCACGGCCGACTTTTTCGATCATTGCCGAGTTTATATATTCGATACGAAAATCATGCGAGCAGATATAGACCGGATCCGTCATGGCTTCCATCATTGAGCGGTACCTTACCTCACTCGCGCGCAACGCATCTTCTGCTTGCTTGCAATCGGTGATATCCGTAATCAATGCAAAGGAGCCCAGTACTTGGCCCGATTCAGCCCTGATTGTTGTCGCATTAAAATATGTAAGCAGGTCTTCACCGTTCCTTTTTTTCAGGACAATTTCATAACTTCGATGTTCTGTGTCAGATATTTTTGACGTTTGCTCAATAAAAACCTTTCGGTTCTCATCATCCACGAAGTCAAAAGGTGTCTTGCCAAGCATCTCATCTTGACTGTAACCAAGCATTTTGCAAAGAGCTGCGTTAACTTCGATGGTTTTGACTTCAGGATTTAACATCCAGCAGCCTTCCGATGTAGTTTCCAGAAGGGTTCGGTATTTTTTCTCGCTCTCCCGCAGCGCCTCCTCTGCCTGCTTGCGCTCGGTGATATCGTCGATTGCCAGCAGGATGATCCGTTCCTTGCCCATCCCTTGTTCAATCTGGCGGGCATTCAAAAGCATTGTGCGTCTGCCAATGGTGGCAAAATCGTGTTCAACCTCATAGTTGTCAAAGGCGGTCTTTTCGGGAAGGATGGTTTCCAGCAGTTCCCGCAGCTTGGGGATATCCCACTGTTTGTTGCCCAGATCATAAATAAGCTGCCCCACGGTCTCTTCAGGTTTCACCTTGAAGAAGTCATAGAATGAACGGCTGACGGTGACCACCCTGAGATCTTGATCCAGAAAGATTAAGGATTCTCGTACGGTGTTGATAATGTCCTCGTCGTATTCCCGGAGTTGCATCATGCTCTTTTCCCTGACCATTTCCCTGTCTCCTTTATTGTCAATCGGATCATCGCTGCCATATAATTCTGGCGTTTTCCTGTGTGACTGCAACGCCGACTCAACGCGCCCCACTTCCGATCCACCGTATGCTGCCAATTTACCACTCGCGCGCCCTTTGCGCCACTATCCAAACATTTACAGATACTTGATACTTAAATGCAGCGCTCTTCATTTGTCATCACCCCACACCCTGTTCCTGCCCTTTTCTTTGGCCCTGTAAAGGGCGTCATCCGCACTTTTTATCAACAAATCGACATTTCTACCGGACTCAACAGAGATGGAAGCCGTACCAAAGCTGGCAGTGATCCGAATCGATCCTGAGTTGTCCGGCAGCATGATTTCCATATTTTCTATCTGTCTGCGCATTCTTTCGGCAACTGAAGCGGCTCGCAACCCGTCTGCTCCCGGCAAACAAACCACAAACTCCTCGCCTCCATATCTTCCCAGAAAATCATAGGGCCTTGCGGAAGCCGTTAATTCACCTGAAAATCGTTGAAGCGCAAGATCTCCTACTTGGTGGCCGTATGTATCATTGACATTTTTGAAATGATCGATATCAACCAATATAAGGGAAATGGGTTTCTTTTCCCGCTGTGCCCGAGACATCTCTTGCTCCATTCTTTCCATAAAGGCTCTACGATTCAGCAAACAGGTCAATGAGTCTGTGTTGGCCAATTCCAGTATGCGGCGCTCTAAATTGATGATCCTTTCACCTATCCGGATTCGATACTTCAGTTCTTCCCGGTTAAAAGGCTTGGTCAAAAAATCATCCGCTCCCGCCTCTAATCCCTCGATGATATCTTTTTTCTCTCCTTTTGCCGTCAGGATTATAAAGTAGATATATTCGGATTTCTCCATATTGCGTATTTTCCGGCAAAGCGCCAATCCGTCCATCCGGGGCATCATCCAGTCCGAAATGATGAGACTCGGTGATTCGGGTTGTTGAATGATCTCCCAAGCTTCACCGCCGTCAGAAGCAACCATCACCTCATAGCCCCATTCAAGTAAATTTGCTTCCAGTATGCGTCTGGATATTGGATCATCTTCAGCGATCAGAATCTTCATTTTTTCATTTCCTGCAAAACGATTTTCATCTCAGATACGAATTCGTTGAGGGCTCTTTCAAGGTTTGACAGTCCCTCCTCCGCTGTTGCCATTTCCCCTTCTTTTCCTAATTTCTCGAGGTGATAGGCCGCCTCGTATACTTCGTTGGCGTCGAAATTGCCTACAGCACCTTTCAGGCTGTGGGCTTCTCTCTCAAGGATACCTGCATCGTTTCCTACAATTCCTTCCTTGATCTTGGCTATATGATCAGAACAGCTTTCTATAAACAGACCAGCGATTTCATGGAAAAGATCTTCATCGTCTAAAGCTCTCTCCATGGCACTGGACAGGTCAAACGTCTTTGGAGAAAAGGTTTTTGAGCCTTGAGAGGGCTGTATTCGTTTTTGCTCTTTTTCACTCTGCGATTTACGGGCAACTTTATCGATGACACTGTAAAGCACTTCCGGCTTGATCGGTTTGGACACATAATCATCCATGCCCGCATCAATGCACTTTTCCCGATCCCCTGTCATGGCATGGGCCGTCATGGCGATAATGGGAACCCTTTGGATTGATGATTGTTGATTGTCGATTGACGATTGGTTAGCGGTTGGTGTTTGTTTTGCCTGATTTCCGTCCTCTGTCCTCCGTCCTCTGCTCTCTGTCTTCTGACTTCTGTCTTCTGTCTTCTGTCTTCCGTCTTCCATTCTTCTTATTTCCCGCGTTGCTTCGAACCCATCCATTTCCGGCATCTGGATATCCATGAGAATCAGGTCGAAATCACCCTTTTTAAACGCCTCAACAGCCTCTACTCCATTCGATGCCAGGGTAACCCGGTGTCCTCTTGTCTCCAAAAGCTTTGTGGCCAGGGTCTGGTTTATCAGGTTGTCTTCGGCCAGCAGAATATTGAAACTTCCCCGCTCTTCATAAATTTTGTGGCGAGTGATGACCGTCGGCGCTTCTTTTGAGGAAAGCCCCATGGTCATCATGATGGCATCAAATAGATCCGATTGCTTTATGGGTTTAAGCAGATACCCTGAGATGCCGACCTCTTTGCAGCGATCGGAGTCACCCCTCTGCCCTATGGAAGAAAGCATGATGATTTTCACGTCTTTTCCCGAAGGAGCGTCCTTGATTACTTTGGCAACATCAAAACCACCTAATTCCGGCATCTGCATATCCAATAAAATCAATCGATACGGCGTGCCGGAAGCAAACGCCTTGCTGAAACGATCAATCGCTTCCTTACCACTATCTGTAATAGTTGGAACAAGGCCCCAGGATGTTATCATTTCCTGGAGCAGGACACAGTTGGTGTAATTGTCGTCCACAATCAGAACCGGCATTCCCGAAAGATCTTGGGGTTTGGGACGCGGGACACTGATGCCTTTCGAACGGCTCAGTTTAAAGCAGACAGTGAAATGGAAAATACTGCCGGGACCCCCTTTGGATTGTTGATTGATGATTGATGATTGTTGATTGTTTTTATTTTTGGGAAGACCTTTCAATCGAAAATCATCAATCGAAAATCGACAATCCCAAGGGCTCTCCACACGGATTTCTCCACCCATCATCTCAACAAACTGTCTGGTTATGGATAGTCCCAGACCCGTGCCGCCGTACTTTCTCGTGGTGGAACCATCCACCTGTTCGAAATTTTTGAAAATCGAATCCAGCTTGTCATGTGGAATCCCGATGCCGGTGTCCGATACCATGAAATGGAGTTTCACCGAATCCTCCGACTCGGATTCCATTTCAACCCGGATCACAATCTCGCCTTCCTCGGTAAATTTAAGAGAATTTCCCGCTATATTGACGATAACCTGGCGCAGCCTGCCCGGGTCGCCGATTAAAGCGACGGGCACATCCGGCAGGATGTGGCAGGCCAACTCCAAACCCTTTTCCTGGGCCTTTAATGCCAGGGTGTCGGCAGCATTTTCAAGTGTGAGTCGCAGGTTAAAATCGATTGCTTCCAACTCCATTTTTCCAGCTTCGATTTTGGAAAAATCAAGGATGTCATTGATCAGCGTCAGGAGCGAACCTGCCGATGTCTTTGCCATTTCCAGATATTTCCGCTGCTCTTCGGTCAGGTCGGTGCCCAGGACCAGTTCGGTCATGCCGATGATCCCGTTCATGGGGGTGCGGATCTCGTGGCTCATGTTGGCCAGAAAGTCGCTCTTAGCGACATTAGCAGCCTCCGCGATCTCTTTAGCCTCTTTCACTTCCTTCTCCATCTGCTTGCGCTCATCTATCTCTACTGCCAGTTGGTCGCGAGAGGTAGTGGTCTTTTTTAGATCTTCAGCCATCTTGTTAAAGGAGTTGGCTAAACTCCCTAATTCATCAAAACGCTTTATCTCTATCCTGTAATCAAGATTTCCTTTTCCAATCTCCTTTGTCCCTTCCGCAAGGCGCCTGATAGGCATGGTCATTCCCCTGGCAAAAAAGAAAGAAGTCAGTACGCCAAATAAAAAGATAGTGCTCCCTAAAATGATATTTTCTCTGATAATAGCCCTTTTTGAGTGTTCCACTTGTTTGAGGGAGATCTCCATGATTAATGACCACTTATCATCTCCCACCTTGATAGGGGTAATAATCATTTTTACCGGTCCATCGGCCTCGGAAAACAAACTTTCTTTAACAACCTGTTCTTCAATGCTGGTTAAACCGGGGATCAATAAATCTTCTTTAGTTCCCATGTCACCGGAAGACATGTATATTTCACCGTTTGGTTTGATGAGTTTAAGGAATCTTACATCCTCTGACTTTGTTATCTCCTGCATCTGCCTTTCTACAAAAAGCCAGTTCAGAGACCAGAACGCATTTCTTACGCTGGAGGCCAGGTGCGTGGAGACCGTTTTATTTTTGTTGATCAGTTCTTTCCCGATGGTTGTAGCCTGCTCTCTGATGGATACCGCGGTGGATAGACCGATACCAACAATAAGCGTGAGTAGAACCAGGACGGCAATCTTGTAAAAAAGTCCAATTTTCGGGATAAAAGATAGTTTTTTCATACGCCATGCTCCTGCTGTTCTTAAATTCTTACTTCTTCTCCAGGATTTATAACTATTGTCTTTGTTTTGGGTGCGTACTGTCTTGCCTGTTTTACAAATTCATCAGCAGATTGGGCCAATACCGGAAATGTTCCGAAATGTTCAGGAATGGCATATCTTGGGCCAATCATCTTGCAGGCATAGGCAGCCTCCTTTGGACCCATGGTAAAGACACCGCCAATAGGAAGGATCGCAACATCAGGTTTGTAATAATCTCCAATAACGTATTTCATGTCGCCCATTAAAGAGGTGTCACCGGAATGGTACACCTTGAGTCCGTTTTCAAATTCTATGATATAGCCGGCAGCCTCACCAACAAACCTGTTGACCCCCTCAAATCCGGTTAACTGTGCACCTGCTGAGTGAAAGGCTTCTGTCATGGTTATCTTGATACCATCAAAATCTGCTGTTGCACCCTTATTCCCCAAAGTGAAGGTCTGGCAGTTTGCCTCCGGGATTTGAGATTTGATAAAGAAACTGAGTTCCCATGGGGCAACAACCTTTGGTTTGTATTCCGCTATCAGATATTTGGCGTCCGGGAGCATGAAGTGATCCACATGTCCGTGGGTCCACAGAATCATGTCAACACTTCCAAAAATCCCCGGTTTTCTATATTTCCCGGGGATCTTCGGGTTGGTCTTGATCCAGGGGTCAAGCAATATGTTTCTCCCTTTAACCGATGTAAACAGAAAGCTGCCGTGGCCCAGCCACGTGATTCCAACCTTGCCTTTACCAATCGGTTTTGTCTCACTGGCTATTGCGGAATTTATAGTCTTAAAGCGTAAAAGGCCAGTTACTGCCAGCAGACCTCCAAAACCCCTAAAAAATTGTCTTCTTGAAATCTTCATTTTCTCCTCCTTGCTGTCCAAAGAAAATATCGTTTTTGGACAAAAGTGATTTCGAATAATGATCCTTGAATTACAGAACAATTATTTATCCTTCTGAATATTTTCCCATCTTTTCCTCTTTGAATTTTTCACTCCAGGGTTCAATTCTTCTCACCCGCCCATCATCAGCTAATCTTCTTCAAGCCACGATAGTCAATATTCAATCCTCAATTAACAATCGCCAATCAACAATCATCAATCGCCAATCATCAATCCTTCCCTTTCCCCTTGAGCACTTCATGTAACACTGTGCTCAATGATTGGAATCCAAATGGTTTTAGCATCATACCCTTAAAGCCATATTCCTGAAAATTCGCCAGGACCGGGTCATCTGAATAGCCACTGGAGGCTATGGCCTTCACTTTGGGGTCTATCTCCTGCAATTTTTTAATCGCTTCTTTGCCGCCCATTCCGCCGGGAATGGTCAGATCCAGGATAACGACATCATAGGGCTTTTCAGCTTTTTTGGCTTCTTTATACATCCGAATCGCCTCAGCGCCACCCTTTGCAAATTCTGATTCATAACCAAGGTTTATCAACATCCTTCCGACCATTTTCCTGAGCGACGCTTCGTCATCCATCATCAGAATTCTGCCCTGGCCGGTTATCAGCCGAACTTCCTCTTTTTCAGGGACCGCTTTGCCTGAAGCAGGCAGGTAGATGTGAAATGTCGTACCAACCCCCAGCTGGGACTCCACGGTGATGTGTCCATGGTGCTTATTGATAATGGAATAGGTCGTGGAAAGCCCAAGGCCACTGCCTTCCTGTTTTGTCGTAAAGTAAGGATCAAATAATTTCATGAGGTGATCTTTGGCTATGCCCACGCCCTGATCTTTAATGGATATGTTGATGTATCTGCCCGGTTTGAGCGGAAAGCCCTGTCCATTGTCTATCATTAAATTCTCTGCTGCGACCTGAATGGTCCCTCCCTCCGTCATGGCCTGGTTTGCATTGATAACAAGATTATTGACGGCCTGGCTCATCTGTCCAATGTCGATCTCAGCCAGCCAAAGGTCATCTGCTATCAAAAACGCGCAGTCGGATTTTGATCCTCGCAGCACAATGAGAGACGCTTTGAGTAAATCTCTAATTGAGGTGGTCTCCTTTACAGGCGCTCCCCCTTTGGCAAAGGTCAACAACTGACTGGTCAACGTCTGAGCCCTTGCTGAAGCAATCTCTGCTTCACTTAACAGGTCAAACATCTCATCCTCGGGCCTCGCCTGCATCCTGGCCATGGAAATATTACCGATAATCGCTGTTAGAATATTGTTGAAATCGTGGGCGATACCGCCTGCAAGAATTCCCACGGCTTCAAGTTTTTGAGCTTTCCAAAGCTCCTCTTCCAATTTCTTGCGCTCGGTAATGTCTTCCGAAATGGCCAAGAGATACTTTGGCATTCCCTCTTCATTAATAATAGGAATTTTCTTGGTATGAAGTATTCTTTCCCCCTTATCTTTGGTTTGTATCGACTCCTCAGGAATATCAAGGGGTTTTCCACTACTTAAAACATCTCTATCTTTTTCTATGAAGAAAGCTGCCTCCTCTTTGGGAAAAAAGTCGTAATCGTTTTTCCCAATAAGCTTTTCTCTGGAATAGCCTAAAAGTTCTTCGCCGGCCTTATTAAAACGTACAAATCGTAATTCCTTTGCATTTTTTACGAAAATCATGTCAGGGATATTTTCGATTATTGATCTAAGAAAATTCTCACTCTCCCGCAGTGCCTCTTCGGCTGTTATCTTCTCAATGGCGTGTCCCAGCCTCTCGACAATAGCATCGATAAGGCCCCTCTCTCCCTTGGAGAAAGGACCCTCTTTATCCTCAGGCCGCTCCTCCAAATAATTCACCTCCAAAACCCCTGCCTTCTTGCCGGAAACAAAGATGTCACTGAATTGCTTCCAACTTGTTTCTTTGAAGTTTTCCGTTGCGAATTCTTGACCGTTCAGGATAATTCGGGCACAGGTGATCTCCGGATACTGCCATGCATGGTGCATAAGCTCGACGGTTCCCTGAAATATCTCCTCCAATGAGATCTTCTGTCTCTCAATAAGTTTGGAGATGCTGTAGAGGCAGTTCAGTTCTTTGACACGCTCAGCCAGATAATGGCCCTGTTTTCTTAGCCTCTGCTCCATGCGCTTTAACTCGCTGATATCACGAATAGATGCAAGATAGACCTTTTTGCCTTCCCACACCGTCTCGGTCATTCGCATCTCTGCTGTGTGCGATTCTCCGCCTTTGGAGACAACCTCAATCTCGGTTGATTGCTCCCTGATACCCGGAAACCCGAAAGGCCTGCCCAACAGGTCTTCTAAACTGCGGCCGAACAGGGCCTCAGCGGACGGATTGGCAAAACATATATTCCCCTCCTGATCCACAATAATGACCGAATCGGCAATATTGGATATGACGCTGCGAAAGTCTGCCCCATTGTCATTAACGATTTTAGCTGGAGTCATTTCTATTCCTTCTTTCTGAAACTTTATTATTCGACAGGCACTTCACTTTAGCTCACTTCAAATTTTAGTCACTTTGGACCCCTAAGGTGTGATTTCGAGCATCATCAGGGTTTTTTCGGGATCTAACAGGTCACCGATAATATGCCGAGCGGGTGGGGGTATCTCTTTTATCAGGCTCGGTGTTGCCAGGATATTATCCCTTTCAGCCATCTCGGGGTGTTCCATGATATCAATGACCTCTAACTGGGCGTCGTATCCTGAAAGTTTCTCAATGATCTTGTGTGCCTCTTCAATAGCACGTTGATATCTCGGGGATTTCCCGGATACATACAGTTTCAAAACGATTTTTTCCATGACTTCATCTCCCCTTGTCACCAGTTTTGTAAAATGTGTCTAGTTTAAATGAAACTCGCTTTAGTTCACTCTATTCACCCTCGGGATCAGGGGTCTCTTTGCGCAAAATTTCCGTCCTATCGATCCCTCGAAGCGATCCCATGGATCTGCGGTTGCCAGTTAACGTGCTCTCTTTGAGCACCTCTATGTTGATGACTTTTTTCAACTCCTCTTCCTCGGCTTTAAACTCATCGCGCATGGATTCTATTTGTTTTTCCAGTTCCTTGTGCTTGCGCTCAAGCGCCGGCTGCTTCTGTTCAAATTTCTCTCGGTTGACCAGTTGGGCTTCCTTTTTATGTGCCTCCTGAGTCAGCCGCGCTGATCCGACAAGCACGCCTTCCGGACCCACATAAACGTCTGCCAGATCCACGCGGTTGTCGGTTATCAAGAACTCACGGAGCTGGTTCGAGTGGGCCTGGCCTCTTGACTTGACGATATATAACCCGCGATTGCGTTCGCCCTGGCTCTCAATGTTAATCAGTACGATCCATGTATCTATCAGGGACGAAATAAGTGCCGTGCTGGACTCATGGACCTCGGCGCTAGAGGTCAAGTCGGTTAAGATGCATGTGATCTGCATTTTTTTCAGATAGTCAACCAAAGCGGTAATCATGAGTCTGACCTCGTACTCTGTTCCTAAAGAAACCAAGGCCGAAACCGGGTCGATGACAACGTGGTTCGGTTAAAATTCTTCTATGATCTTGAAAATATTCACAAGGTGCATGTCCAGGCCATAAGCCGTAGCACGCTGCCCAACGAGCTTCAAGCTTCCCTTTTTGATCCAGGGCTCCAGGTCAACGCCGATGGAAGGCATATTGCGCACAACCTGTTTAACCGATTCTTCAATACAAACAATAAGAGATCGCTACCCTCGCCGGCAGGCCGCATCAACAAAGTGAGCGGCAAGACTGGACTTGACTGTTCCAGCCATGCCCGAGACCAAAACGGTGCTTGCGCGGACGTACCCTTCTCCGTCCATCATAGTGTCGAGCCGCTCGATACCTGTTGAGATCTGCTCGGTGGGTGCCTCGTAGTCCAGCTCAATTGAGGTGATGGGCAGCAGGGAGATACCGCCTTTTGTTATCAGGAAGGGATACTCATTGCTGCCATGACTTGTGCCCCGATACTTGATTACCCGGAGCCGCCTGGTTGCCATTTGATTGACAACCCGATTGTCCAGAAAAATGACGCAGTCAGAGACATACTCTTCAATCCCGTGACGCGTCAGGGTGGTCTCTCCGGCCTCAACCGTAACAATGGCGGTAACCCCCTTTTCTTTCAGCCAGCGAAATAGCCTCTGGAGTTCCGACCGCAGGATGGCGCGATTGGTAAATACCCCAAAGAGGACCTCAAGGGTGTCTAACACAACGCGCCTGGCCCCTATTGAGTCAATGGCATGACCCAGACGGGCGAATAGCCCTTCGAGCTCAAAATCACCAACCTCAACGATTTGTTTTTGGTCAATCTGACCGTGGATTAACAGGATCTTTTTCTGTTCAACGAGTTTTTCCAGGTCCCAACCGAGCGATGTGACATTTTGTGCCAGGTCCTGCCCGCTTTCCTCGAACGACATAAAGACACCCGGCTCGTCATACTCAACTGCGCCCTTTACGATAAACTCCATGGCAGCCAGTGTCTTGCCGCTGCCTACGTTACCGGCCAGTAATGTGGGGCGGCCTTCTGGTAATCCCCCGTTTAGGATTTCGTCCAACCCCTTAATTCCTGTTGGGCATATGGGGAATTCCCTTTCTACTGGTCGAAGGTGCTTTGCATCTTTACCCTTTTCATCTCCTGTCATTTTAATTTCTCCTTTTGTTTTTTATCATCTAACTATATATGAATCTATCAAGCCGCGAAAGAATTTCAAAAAATCTTCTTTAAGCTTAAATGACACGTTCTCCAGTCCGCGTTAACAATACATGCACTATTCTTAAGCCCTGCCAATTTCACACATACTCGCTGTATCCACGAGTTTCCAGGTATTTAGAACATTCAACCATGGGATAATTATTGTTGAGTTTTATCGACGTTACCTACTGCACGGATTTAATCTAATTATTATCCAGCACTCTTCTCACTTTGTGGGCCATACTTTCCGGTGAAAACGGCTTTTCGAGGAAATTAAGCCCCGGTGCCAAAACACCGTGATGAACAATAGCGTTGTCCGTATATTCGGACATGTAAATCACTTTTACCTCCGATCGTAGTGATTGCAAGGGTTCTGCCAGCTCTCGACCATTCATCCCAGGCATCACCACATCAGTGATCATCAGATCAATCGTTCCCTCATGTTCATTGCTTATTCTCAAGGCGTCTTCCCCGTCTTTAGCCTCCAGAATCTTGTATCCCTTCTGCTTAAGAACGGTTCGCGTAAGTTTTCGAAGGCTATCATCATCCTCTACAATCAAAACGGTTTCAGAGCCACTAAGGTTCTCTACAGGGGTTTGTTCTTTTTTCTCCACCTTAACATCTCCCTTCACCTTGGGCAGATAAATCTTGAAGGTAGAACCCTGTCCAGGCTCGCTGTAGAGCCAAATAAAACCATTGTTTTGTTTGACAATACCGTAGACCGTGGACAGGCCCAATCCGGTTCCCTTGCCTTTCTCCTTTGTGCTGTAGAAAGGCTCAAAGATACGTTCCTCGACTTCTTTGTCCATACCACTACCGGTATCACTTACAGCCAGCATCACATAAGGGCCTGGCCGCTCTTCAACAATACCGTGCTTGCTAAACAAAGCCTCTCCAATCCTTATCTTCAAGCCAAAAAGTATTTCCTGTAAGGCGAAGCCCATCAAATCCTCTTTCCAGAGCTTGTTTCTCTTTCTCAACCCAGCCGTCCAGAATTTCATCAGCATCGAACTTCCCTGATTTAGTATACCACTGGCTATAATCCAGAATTTCTATCTGATCTTTTTCAATGGAGTCATCCAGATTCCCCACCACTTTCTTTAGGCTCGCCTTTGCTTTTTTAGCAGTGAGAGGTTCAGCAGTAATCCACATGCAGAATTCATTGTTTTCCAATCCTGCTTTAAAATAAGGAACCAGAATATCAATCAAATCCTCTGGCGTCTGGTAAAATTGACAGAAATGTGTACCCCAAGAAGTATTACCAATAAAATCGATTCCTGTTTTTCTAAGCTCTTTTTCCATTATTGGTTCCTCCTAAAGTGGGCCGAAGAGATCAAAGACTTTATACTTGTTTTCCCTCCGTTTTTGTTGCCAGCACCGCCTGATATTAGGCATCCCACTATATAGAAGCAAAAGCTGTACCAGTTAAGTGTGGTCAAATTGATGCTTAAAAATCCCCCTTTATTAAAGTATGAAAGCGGAATAGGGGTGAAAGTGAAAAAAAAGCGCATGGATTAGATTATTAAAGAAAGGTAAGGGTAAAGGACGCTATGGAATTTACACCATGCTTTTATGGAAGAAGCGCTACTCTTCAGGGGGAGGGATTATACTGAGTTCGTGATGTTGATCACTTTTAAGATCTCATCATGCTCAAAGGGTTTGGAAATGAATCCGGAGCTCGATACCTCTCCAACGCCTTGATTCTTTGTTCTAATTCTTCATATGTCGGTTTTTTAACCATAATTGCCACCAATGGTTTCTACGGTTAAGAGAATCAACAATACTTGCATTATACCTGAATCCCGGCAAACCCAACAATATTGATTATATATTTCAGTTTTCGGTGTATCCGAGAGGTGCGCCCATGCTCGTCACAATGTGAAGTCAGGTCAGGAATAGGTCAGGTGCTGGCCAAGAATGATGATTACCACATTACCAGAAAGGGGTTAAATTTCAAGATATTGTGGTCCGGTTGAATACAGTGCGATTGCAGATATTTTGCCAACCAACGTCTACCCATTATTTTGATTTTATTGCATATATCTATATGAAATCTGGTGCAGGAAGGAAAGGGAAAGATGATTATTTGCGATTGAAACATTGCCTTTGAAGTATGGGTATGAGAGAGAGGGTTTAGGATCGGAATTTCTTGTACTGGCCATTGCAGGTTTCAATCGGCATTTGATAAAATCAGCGAGTCAGAATGATAATATATGTCAGTTAGGATTCGATAAATTAATGATTCTCTTGTAGGGTCTCGATCTGACCTGAAAGATTACGTGATTATAGGAGCCGCAGGTTGCCATTCCTTCATTACAATAGATATCGAATCCGGAGCAAATATCATCATATAATTTGACGTTTTATATCCTTATGATGTCCTAACTTTAAAAAACTACAGATACTGGCAAGAAGGTATCCCAAGGTCCAGGCCAACCATAATTTCTCCTATTTTGTTTAATAAAACCCCTCATTGATTCATAGAAGAGATGATCTTTGATTATGGTTGCTTTGATGAAGATAATAGAATAAAATCCATGCCATTAGGTTATGAATACCCCCCGATACTATCGTGAAATCTGGTTGATCTCGGGAGAAACAACAATGCAGAGACCTTCAAAAATAGATGCTCCCAAAAACAATAGGATTGTGGTAGTATACTGAAATGTGGGATGGCTTTCCAATTATGCAAGAATCTGTTTGTTTTGACCAATCATCAATTTTTCAGTATTTATACAGAATCAATGAGCCCCGGCAAAGCAAAGAACAAGGCAGGCGAGGTTCAGTTCTAGGAGCCTGTCCGAGAATACGAGCTTACAAAAAATCAAGCCATTTAAAATTGAGGCCGGATAGTCGGACAAGCAGACTTTTCCTAAATTAATGTAAAAATGACCCCTGCAACAGGATTCTTTCTTTAAAACACAGCCCTGGTCGCCATCTTTAAGCAACCATCGGGGCTAATTGTCCCGATTCAAGACATACCTTACCCCTTAATATGCCTTTTACAATCTTTCTAAAATTGTGAACCGAGCAAACCAAGGAAAACTCCCCCTTTACTTTTTCATCCCCCCGTAAACTAAAACCTCTAAATCCACTGTTCTTTATTTGACCAAAGACAGGTTCAACAATCTTCTTTCGCTTTCTGTAAATCTCTTTTGAAGATTGCTGCTCCATCTTTTGAATCATTTCTTGACGTAAAGGCTCTTTGTCATCTGTGTTTATTGTCCGAGGTTGCCCTTTTTTGGAACCGCAGCACCTGGCAGTGTAAGGGCAAGCATCGCATTCAGCTTTAATTCCTTGATAAACCTTCTTGCCATCATTACTGTGTCTCTTTAATCCCAAAGTGTGGCCCGCAGGAC
>Ga0307991_1001208_pt1 | contig 18275 bp, 20 predicted proteins | sample EllFjometagen131_FD_203146 | JGI IMG/M metagenome (GOLD analysis project Ga0307991, IMG submission 203146) | Marine microbial communities from Ellis Fjord, Antarctic Ocean - #131 | ecosystem: Environmental > Aquatic > Marine > Unclassified | place: Southern Ocean | collected 2014-10-08 | reverse complement strand
TCACTCCTGTTTTTTTCTCAAGTATTTTCATTTTTTCATAGAATTTATCCCATGACAACTGCTTGCATGGGTTCCTTCCAAATCTGTAGTTCAGAAAGTTTTGTATTCCAATGAAATAACCTTTTCTCTTACCCTTTAATTTCTTCGCAAATTCTATGAGTTTCTCCATTTCATCATCATTAAAGCTAGGCACTAAAACCGGTGCAATTGCCAGTTCCATTTTTTTAGCAGTATAAGCAGCAATTTTCTTTATTTTTTCAACATTATAATTGCATCCGGCAAGCTTTCTTGCAATTTTTCCATCTATTGCGTTTAAAGACAGGTTGATTCTTGTCAGGCCAGCTTTTGCCAATTTATCAACAAACTCTTCTGTAAGTAAGGTTCCATTAGTATCTATTGATATTATTTTAACTTTTTCTATTGATGCCATGTCTTTAATTAGCTCTACAATCTCTGCATAAAGCAAGGGTTCGCCCTGTGACCCAAGATGCACTTCAACATTACATCCCTTAAACTCAACTAATTTTTTAAATTCTTCAATGAGATATTCTCTTTCAACAACAAAATCAACCTGGTTTTTGCTTGATATTCCTCCATCAATAGAACAATATATACAGTTAAGGTTACAGCTCGTTATTGGCCTTATATCTAAAATAGAAGTATTCCTATCAACAATTCCAAAACTGTTTGAGCCAATTAATGGTATTCCTGAGTTCCGATGAATATATATTGTTTTTTTACCTGAAACTGCATTAATAAGACTATTGAAACCCTTAAAAAGAAGCTGATTAAATTTCCTCTCAGCCCTATTTTCAGCAGTTTCAAAGGTTATTGAATTCTTATCCAGTTTGAATTTCCCTATCCTTTCCAATGATTCTTTATTCAGGTAAAAGTAGAATATTCTAAGGAAATTCACTTTTATATTGTTGCCTTCATCCTTGAATGAAAGTGTCTTAAAGTTAAGTTTTGCCATATAATGTGTGTTTTTCCAAAAGTTTAAATACTTTTAGTTACATTTTGTTTAATGGGGACAATATGGCAGAAAAAGAAATTAATATTACTTATGAAACTCTTTTTGATCTGCTAAGAAGAGAAAAAAATAGGGCAGAGCTGCAAAAGTTAAGTGAAACTTTTTTTGAGGATGTAAGTAGTTATATTAAAGAAAAACACTCTATTCTTAAAGACCAGCAGATAAAGATAGGCATGTCTGCATCTGCTGAAAAAGAAAAGACTGCAAAACAGATTGAAAACATAAACAACATGCTGAAAAGCCTTTTTGAGAGAAGACAACAGAAGATAGTTGAAATGGCCATAATCAAATCACGAATATCTTCTAACACTGTTGATTATTCTTCATTGCTTAAAGAAGAAAAGGAGATGTTTGATGAATTAGTTGAACTATTGGACGTGTTCAAGAAAAAGGTTCTACTAAGATTAGTAACTAAACCAGTATTTATGGAGCCAAAACAGGAAAAGAAAGAACCAGAACTAACTGAACCAAAAAAGCTGGAAACTGCAGAAGAAACATGGCCTGAAATCAAAGAAGAAGCAGAAGAGCCAGAAAAAACAAAATTAATTAGATTTATTTATTCTGTTCCAAGGTTCGTTGGCCGCCATTTGGAGGTTTATGGTCCATTTGAAGATGATGATACAGCTAACCTGCCAGAAGAGATAACTGATATTCTTATAAAGAAAGGCAGAGCAGAAGAAATAAAAAAATAAAGATTTAAATATAACCTGCTTTCCCCAATAAGTGTTAAGTAGGTATTTTAAGATGAAAATTCCAAAAACAACTAAAAGATACTGCCCATATTGCAGAAAGCATACTGAGCATAAGGTTACACAAACAAAAAGGAAAAACCCAAGTTCTCTTAAGAAAGGCTCTAAGTATAGGGCTAAAAAAAGGGGTCTTGCCCGTGGAACAGGCAACCTTGGAAGGTATTCTAAACCAGCTATCTCAAAGTTTAAGATGACTGGCAAGAAAACAACAAAGAAGACTGACTTAAGATACCAATGCATGGAATGCAAAAAGATTCATACGCAAAAGCAGGGTATTAGGACAAAAAGAGTCGAATTTGTATAAATTCTTATATGTTTTAACAAGATTTATATATTATCAGCAATTTCTTTTATCAAATTGTTAAGGTGATGTTATATGGTAGAAATTAAAGAACCAAAATCAAAGTTTATTAAAGTAAGATGTCCAAAATGCAAAAATGAGCAAATAATATTTGGAAAATCATCCTCAACTATAAAATGCCTTGTCTGCGACAAGGTATTGGCAGAACCTATGGGTGGAAAAGCAAAGGTAAAGTCAAGAGTATTAGAGGTTCTTGAATAAACTAAAATGCTATTAAAAAAACAAGGATATCCAGAGGAATCTGAAATCGTTTTATGCACAGTTACTAGCGTAAGGTATAATTCTGTATTTGCTAACCTGAATGAATATAATCATAGTGGGATGATACACATATCAGAAGTTTCTCCAGGGAGGATAAGGAATATAAATGACTATGTTAAGGAAGACAAGGTTATTATATGCAAGGTATTGAGAATAGACAAGGAAAAAGGTTATATTGATTTATCATTAAGAAGGGTTAATGAAGGTCAGAGAAGGGCCAAGGTAAATGAAATCAAGAGAGAGCAAAAAGCAGAAAAAATTATTGAATTTGTTGCAAAAAAGCTCAAAAAAGATGTAAAAGAGGTATATCAAGAGATTAGTGATAAGATACTTAAAAAATATGATTTATTGTATCCTTGTTTTGAAGATGTAGCTGAAAAAAGGATTAGTTTGGATGAAGTTGATATCCCAAAGGAAATTGCCAAAGAATTAAAAGAAGTTATTGAACAAAAAATCAAACCTATTGAGGTTAATATCAAAGGAAATATCAAACTGGTAAGTTATGCTCCTAATGGCGTTGAAATCATAAAAGAGGCTATTAAAAAGGGAATAGACAAAAACATTAAGATATTATGTAATGGTGGTGGAAGGTATAGCATCAAAGTCACATCACCAGATTATAAGACAGCTGAAAAAATACTTAAAAAGTCAACTGAAGCAATAATTCAGTATGCTGAGAAGAATAATGTAAAGGCCTCTTTTGATAGAGAGGAAAAATGAAGCACATACTTAAATGTATGTCCTGTGGCAGTTATACATTAAAAGAAATATGCAAGTGTGGTAGCAAGGCTGTAACACCAAGACCGGCAAAATACAGTCCTGAAGACAAGTATGGCAAGTACAGGCGAGAAGTAAAGAAAGAAAATCTTATCAAAAAAGGATTGTTATAATTAAATATCAAAACCGCTTTCAAGAAGCCTTGACTTAATTTTTTTATATATTTCCTTATCACAATTTTTCTTGATTTTTGAAATGTCAGGTTCAATGGATTTTGCAACATTTGGACCATAATGCTTTATAATTTCTTCCTTGTTTAGTCCAACAAGCTCGTGGCTGTTATAATGGGTCCATACTTTTTTATCTGGGGATTTTATAACATGCTTGACTGCATAAAAATCTGGCTTGATCTTTGGCTCATCTTGGTTATATGTGTAAATCTTATAATCTCTGACAACAATCTTTATCTGTTCTCTTTTTACTTTTGTTTTGCTCAAAATTCTGTTTACTATTGCACTAATTGTGTTGCCAGTATCAAACATATCTTCTGCAATAACTATTTTTTCATTAGGTTTTATGCTTGAAAGAGGTGGTGCCCATCCTTCTATGTTAACAACTTTATTGCGTTCATAAACATTATTATATGAACTTACAATAACTGTTCCATATTTTACTTTAATACCAAGATATTTGAAGTACTCACCCATAGGGTTTGCTACATTAGAGCCTCCCCTCATTGGGGCATATATTATTGTTGGAACAAAACCTGTTTCAATAAGCTGCTTAGTAAGCTTAAAAGAATCATTTCTTACATCTTCTGCTTTAATAAAAATTTTCTCCATTTTTTTATAAAGATTTAGTAATTATTTATATTTTTCTATGGTTAATTTTATAAAACACAAGTTATATAAATTATTGTAACATCCTTTTAGAGATGACCTGGGAAATAACAAAAACAGTTAAAAAAATGCCTAAGCTGAAAAAGCCGATTTTAATAGAAGGCCTGCCAGGAATAGGCAATGTTGGAAAAGTAGCTGTTGATTTTATTATTGATGAATCAAAAGCAAAAAAGCTTTATGATATCTTTTCTTATACATTCCCTCATTCTGTTTTTGTAAATGAAAAAAATCTTGTAAGCCTGCCTCAGATAAGCCTTTATTACAAAAAGTTTAAAGATAAAAGAAATGATTTATTGTTGCTTGCAGGCGATATCCAGCCAACTGATGAGGTTGCATCATATGAATTTACAGATAAAATACTGGATATTTTTGAAAAGTTTAATGGAAAAGAAATAATAACACTTGGGGGGATAGGTTTAGCAAATGCTCCAAAAAAACCAAAAATATACTGCACTGGCAACTCAAAAGAAATTATAAAAAAATACAAAAATGGAACAAAAATAAATGACAATCTTTATGGTTTTGTTGGACCAATAATAGGTGTTTCCGGAATTTTATTAGGAATGGCAGAAAAAAGAGATATAAAAGCAATATCATTTTTAGCTGAAACATTCGGCCACCCACTTTATTTAGGTATAAAAGGGTCTAAGGAAATAATAAAAATATTAAACAAAAAATTAGAATTAAAGGTTAATATCAAAAAACTTGAAAAAGAAATAGATGAAGCAGAGTCAGAGATGATGAAAATAACAAAAGGGCTTACAGATGTCTCAAAAAAGAATGCATTGAAAAAGATAAAGAACAAGTTTGACTTAAGTTACATAGGATAAATTATTTATAGTATTAAATATAATTCTTTAAAAAGAGGTTGATTATGGTAAAAAATGCCAATATAAAGGCAAGAGAGGTTCTTGATTCAAGGGGCAACCCAACAGTTGAAGCTGAGATAGTTCTGAATAATCATATTGTAAGGGCAATAACACCTTCTGGAGCTTCAACAGGAATATATGAAGCATTGGAATTAAGAGATAAAGATAAAAGGTATAATGGTAAAGGTGTTCTGAAAGCAGTTAAGAATGTAGGCAGGATTTCTAATGCATTGAAAGGGATTAGCTTTACAAAGCAGAAAGAGATTGATGAAAAAATAATTAAGTTAGACGGAACAAAAAATAAGACAAACATTGGGGCTAATGCAATGCTTGCTGCAAGCATGGCCTGCTTAAGGGCAGGAGCTTTATTGAAAAAAAAGCTACTTCACCAGTATATATCTGAAATCTCAGGAAGAAAACCGTCAATACCCATTCCATTCTGCAATGTAATTAATGGGGGAAGACATGCTGATAATAAGCTTAAGATGCAGGAGTTTATGATTGTTCCTGTTGGCCTTAAAAGCTTTTCAGAATCAGCAAGGATTATTTCAGAAACATACCATATTTTAAAAACAATAATTTCAAAAAAATATGGAACAAGCGGTGTTGGTGATGAAGGTGGTTTTGCTCCTAAAATAAATAATGCATTTGATGCTTTGGAATTAATAACAAAAGCTATTAAAAAATCAGGCCATGAAAAAAATGTAAAAATAGCACTTGACCCGGCTGCAAGCGAGTTTTACAAGAATGGAAAATATGTAATTGAAAAAAAACTTACTGGTATGGAAATGGTTGATTATTATACAAATCTTATAAAAAAGTATCCAATAATTTCAATAGAAGATCCTTTTGATCAGGATGATTTTGATTCATACGCTGAGTTAACAAGAAAAATTGGATCAAAAATCCAGATAGTTGGAGATGATTTATTGGTAACAAATGTTGAAAGGATAAGAAAAGCAGTTGACCTTAAACTGTGCAATGCCCTTCTATTAAAACCAAACCAGATAGGCACTGTGACAGAGGCAGTAAATGCAGCAAACCTTGCATTTAAGAACAAGTGGAATGTAATGGTCTCTCATCGCTCTGGAGAAACAGAAGATAGTTTCATAGCTGATTTAGCCACTGGTTTAGGATGCGGCCAGATAAAGATTGGAGCGCCGTGCAGGGGAGAGAGAACATGCAAATACAACCAGTTATTAAGGATTGAAGAGCAACTTGGAAAAAAGGCTTATGCAAAATGGAAAAACCGCTAGTTCTGATTATTATGGACGGATGGGGAATAAGAAAAGAAAAAAAAGGCAATGCTATTTTAAATGCAAAAACACCAAACTATGATTTCTTATTAAAAAATTATCCTCACTCTACATTATTTCCTTATGGTGAATATGTTGGTTTGCCCCCTGGCTTCATTGGAAATAGTGAAGTCGGCCATCTTAACATTGGGGCTGGCAGGATTGTGTATCAGGAGCTAACAAGAATAAATAAGGCAATAAAAGATAAGTCTTTTTTTAAGAATAAAGTTTTGTTAAATGCCTTAAATAATGTTAAAAAAAAGAAATCATGCCTCCATCTAATTGGACTTTTAAGCGATGCAGGAGTTCATTCCCATATAAATCATTTATTTGCCTTGTTAAAGATGGCAAAGGATAATGGAATAAAAAATGTTGCTGTTCATGTAATAACCGACGGAAGAGATACCCTACCTGGTACTGCAAAAAAATATATTGAAATACTTGAAAATAAAATCTCAGGAGTAGGGATTGGAAAAATAGCAACTGTAACTGGAAGGTATTATGCAATGGATAGGAATAACTCGTGGGAAAGAACAAAAAAAGCTTATGATACAATAGCTCGTGGTAATGGTTTTAAATCTGATTCTGCTCTTAATGCATTTAACAATGCTCTTAAAAGAAAAGAGACAGACGAATTTATTATTCCAACAGTTATTGCTGGCTATAAAGGAATGAATAAAAATGACTCTATAATTTTCTTTAATTTTAGATCTGATAGAGCAAGAGAGATATGCCATGCATTTACAGATAAGAAGTTTAAGTTTTTTAAAATAAAATCAACATTTAATCTTGTGTGCATGTGTGAGTATGATAAAAAAATAAATGCACCTGTTGCATTCCAACCGCCTAAAATAAAAAACAATCTTGGTCAGGTTTTATCCAAAAATGGCTTAAGACAACTAAGAATAGCAGAGACAGAGAAATATGCACATGTCACTTTTTTCTTTAATAGTGGTGTTGAAAAATCAAACAGAAGAGAAGAAAGGGTTATAATTCCAAGCCCAAAAGTTGCAACCTATGATTTAAAGCCAGAGATGAGTGCTTACAAAGTGAGGAATGAAATTATCAAAGGGATTAAATCAAAAAAATATGATGTTATTATAATTAATTTTGCAAATTCTGACATGGTTGGGCATACAGGAATTTTAAAAGCTGCTATAAAGGCTGTAGAAGTAGTTGATTCATGTGTTATGAATGTTGTTGATGAAATGAAAAAGGTTAATGGTACTGTATTAATTACAGCAGACCACGGAAACTGTGAAGAGATGACCGGAAAGAGAAAAACATCACATACAACAAATAAGGTTCCTTTCATAATAGTTTCAGGGCAAAAGAAAAAAATCAAGTTAAAAAATGGAGTTCTTGCTGACATAGCTCCAACAATGCTCGATATTTTAAAAATAAAAAAGCCAAAAGAAATGACAGGCAAGAGCTTAATAGTTCATTAACCGGAAATATATTCTTTTCAGTAAACAAAAGTTTAAATAAAAAGGGTTTATCTTTTAAAATATGGTAACCTATTCTCATTCAAAAATAAACTGTTTTGAGCAGTGCCCGCTTAAGTTCAAGTTTCAGTATATAGATAAAATAAAAACAGAGATAGAGCAAAGTATTGAAGCATTTCTTGGAAGCATGGTTCATGAATCTCTAGAAAAACTTTACACTGATTTGAAATTCCAGAAATTGATGAAACTTAATGAGGTTCTTGACTTCTACAATGATTTGTGGCAGAAGAATTGGAATGATGCTATTGTTATTGTTAAAAAATGGTATAACAAGGAAAACTATCACAAAATGGGAGAGAAATTTATTACTGATTACTACAACCATTATTACCCCTTTAATCAGGGAAAAGTGCTTGGGCTTGAAACAACAGAATTTGTTGATTTAAATGACAAATATAAGTTTCATGTGAGGATTGACCGTCTTAACGAGGCAAAGGATGGTGTTTATGAAATACATGATTATAAAACAGGAGGTTACCTTCCTGACCAGGAAAAATTTGATAAAGACAGGCAGCTTGCTTTATACTCATTGTGGGTATTGAAAACATTCGGAAATGTTAAGAAAGTAAAATTAATGTGGCATTATCTGGCATTTGACAAAGAGATAGTTTCAGAAAGAACACAGGACCAGCTTATGAAATTAAGAAGAGAAACAATAAAAGCAATAGACAAAATAGAAGCTGCAAAAGATTTCCCTTCTGTTGTAACAAGATTATGCGACTGGTGTAATTTCAGACCAATCTGCCCTCATTTTAAGCATCTTTACAAAATAGAAACTCTTGAACCAGAGGAGTATTTAAAAGATGATGGGGTTAAGCTTGTAAACAATTATGCTGAATTAGAGAAAAAGATAAAGGGCTTAAGTGAAGAGCTGGAGAAAGTAAGGCAAACTCTGATTGACTTTGCAAAAAAAGAGGAAGTTGATATAATGTTTGGCTCTGGTATAAAAGCGTCCATAAGTTCTTATGAATCATTCAAATTTCCTTCAAAGAATGAAAGAACAGAATTTAATGATATGATAAAAAAGCTTGGCCTATGGAATGATTTAGCAATAGTTGACACATATGAGCTCGCAAAAAAGATAAAAAACAAAGAGCTGCATGAAGACTTCATAAAGCTGATTAACAAGTTTATAAAAAAGGAAAAAACTGACATTGTTAGGTTATCAAAGGGCATTAAAAACAATTATTAAACAAATTAATATTTCATTTGATTCTAAACTTATTTAAAAAATTAAAATGGTCAAAAGATAATATTGGTTAGATGCGTAAATGAATTTTATTTAAAATTTCGAAAGATTTATAATGATAATCTCTATTAAATAGGTTATGCTTGCTTCACTTATTAACCAAGATAGAGATATTGAAATATTTCTCTCAGATGAAGAAGTAAAAAAACTGCAGAATAATTCTTTAGAAGGAGAAATACTTAATTTTATTGATATTAGAGATATCTACCCTTTAAAAATTTCTCTTGAAAAAAGAAGGGAATATTATCCTAGCAACATAAGTATAGAAATAGTTGGTAAAGAATATTTAAAGCAATATTTAGTGTGTATTAGTGATGTTATTCCAATTACCAGTTATTACGAACAATTAAAAAAAAGAAGATGGATAGGTACTAGAGCTGGATATTTTAAAATTGATATTATGACAGAGGAATTTGCAAATAAACATGAAGATTTCTCCAAAGATCTGAAATCTATTAAAAATAAATATGAAAACAGAGATAGAATCATTAAGAAAATAGAAAGTGAAGAGTTATAAATTTTGTATAAGCAAAAAAATCAATCTTTTCTGGGTTTCCAGATATAAACCTGATCATTTTTTCTTGCTGTTTTTTTAAGCTTGATTCCAACAGATATTCCTTTCTCAGCGCTATTCACTGAAACATTATTAATCTGCATTGAAGTTATCTTCTGTTTGATTGTTCCAGTGGTTGGCCCAATAATAATCATTGTGTCTCCTTTTTCAATTTTCCCGCTTTGAAGAATTATTTCGGCTGCCATTTGTTTTGCATAAAAATTTTTTACAATTCCAACAAATTCTTTAATATGTGTTGACTTTGAGCCATAATGTTCTGACCACTGGTTTGATGGTTTGCCAAGAAAAAATCCTGAGTGAAATCCCCTGTTATACACTGACTTAAGTTTTTTAAGCAATATTTTTTTATTTTTTTCATTAAGGCGATTTTCATACCAAAGGTCTATTGCGCACCTGTATGCTGAAACAACCTCACTGACATATTCAGGGCTTCTTGCTCTTCCTTCTATTTTTAATGCTTCAACTCCTACATCAAGGATTTTTTCAATAAAAGGCATTGTGCATAAATCCTTGGGGCTTAAAACATAATTGCTGCCCAAAACATAAGAATGACCTTCTTCATTATCTGTTATGGTATATTCTCTTCTGCATGGCTGCAAACAGTCACCGCGGTTTGCGCTTTTTCCAAACACATTCTGACTTAAAAAACATCTTCCTGAAATGCTCACACACATTGCTCCATGTATAAAGATTTCAATCTCTGCTTTTGTTTTCTTTTTTATCTGCTTTATCTGCTCAAGAGTACATTCTCTTGCAAGGGTAATTCTTTTTGCTCCTGCCTTTCTGTAAAACTCGCATGAATAAGAATTGCTTGCACTTGCCTGCGTGCTTAGAAATGCATTGATATTCTGCTTTTTGCATTCTGAAAGAACAGACATATCCCAGCATATAATTGCATCTACTCCTGCATTTTTTGCTGTTTTGATAACCTTTTTAACTTTTGCAATCTCATCTTCAAAAATTATGGTATTAACTGTAAGGTAAATTTTTACATTTCTTTCATGGGAATACAATACAACATCATGCAATTCTTCAAAAGAAAAATTCTTTGCTGTAATTCTCATATTAAATTCATTAACTCCAAGATAAACTGCATCTGCCCCTGCGTTTATCGCAGATACAAGGCTTTCATGATTTCCTGCGGGAGCCATAAGCTCGGGCTTTTTTCTTTTTTTTGCTGTCATAGGAAAATAAAATTGTTTTAAGTATATAAATATTACCAGATGAAACAATAACATATTTAAGTTAAGTGATTTAAAAAAATAATATGCAACTTAAAGATATAAAGAAATATATACCTGGCCTTGTCTATAATATTCTAGAAAAAGAAATTAAAGAATTAAGGCCCTGTCAGGAAAAGTCAATAAAAAAAGGATTATTAAAAGGAAAAAACATTCTCGTTTGCACTCCAACTGCAAGCGGAAAAACACTTTGCGCTGAGCTAGCATTCACAAAGGTAATTCTTGAAAAAAAAGGAAAAGCTGTTTACGTTGTTCCATTAAAAGCCCTTGCTTCTGAGAAATTTAAAGAATTTAAAAGAAAATATCCTTTTATAAAAACAGCAATGTCTATAGGAGACATAGATTCTTCAGACCCTTATCTTGCTGAGTATGATTTAATAATAACCACAAGCGAGAAGTTTGACTCATTAATAAGGCACAAGGCAGTCTGGCTTAATGATATTGCTTTATTTGCTATTGATGAGATTCATCTGTTGAATGATCCAGGAAGGGGCCCAACCTTAGAAATAGTCATAACAATACTAAGAAAACTTCTGAAAAATATTCAAATTGTTGGCCTTTCAGCAACAATAGGAAATCCAAAGCAATTGGCAGAATGGCTTGATGCTGAGTTGGTTGAAGACAACTGGAGGCCTGTCAAGCTGCACAAGGGAATTTATCTAAACGGAAAAATAGAATTTGAATAAAAAAGAAAAATTAAATAAAAAAAATTACTTCCAAAGCCACCCAAACAATCCTTTGCTTTTCTTTTCTTTCTGTGCAAGTTCCTGTAATCTGTTCTGTTCCTTTTCCATGCTTTGTATTTGCTCCTGCATCATTTCCTTTATTTCTTCGTCGCAATCTGCTTGCTCATGAAGTTGCTTTAATTCCTGTATTCTCTGCTTGTTTTGATTTACTTCCTGTTCAAGACTTTCTGCAGCTTCTTTGTCGCCTCCAGCAAAGAATCTTTTAAATCCGCTTCTTGTTTGTATTTTTTCTTCTGCATTTATTGTTGCCTGAACTGAATTATTGAACTGCCTTGCAACTTGTGATACTTCTTTACCAATACCACCAACTAAATCTTCCATTGCAAGAAGTGAATGTACAGCTAATCTAACCTGATTTTGATTTTGATAAACCTTCTGCTCTTTTTCACTTTTTCCTTCAAACTCTTGATCCATCAATTGTTGCTTTTGCTGAACCATTTCCTTAAGCTGTGTTTTTGTCTGTGCTTTTAATTCCTGCCTTTGCTGGACCATTAAGTTGGTGTCTTCGCCTTGGTTTTGTGTCCCCTCTTCATCCTGCACTTGCTGTCCTTGTCCTGTGTCTTCAGGGTTTCCAGTCCCATTTGTTCCCTGCTGATCCTGTAATGTAACCTCTGGTTTTGCATCCTGACCTGTAGCATTATTAATGTCACCTTGAGCAGCAAAAGCTATTGAACTCAATAAGAAAAAACCTATAAATAAAACAAATATCTTTTTCATGATACCACCTCTTAACTAATAATAACCCTAATCTTATTTAAATATTTCTAAAATTAGTTAGAATTTTAATAAAAATTAAAGATAAAATAAAAAATAAAAATGTTTATTTGATTTCTGAATATACTTCTCCAAAGACCGTCATGGATGTTATTGTCAAAATCATATTTGCAAATCCCATTATTATTAATGGCAGTATAAACGTAATTGATGTAATGATATAAAGTAAAAAAGCAATTATCATTAATGCAAAAGTATATGCCCACAATAAAAGGACTGTAACAAAATACTTTAAAGTGAATGCTTTTCTAAAAACTGCTCCAAGATTAAATGCATCGCCAAATTTTCCGCTTTCAGCAAATCTCATTATTGCCATAAAGGATATATAAAATGTGGCTATCATGATTAATAAAAGTAACCACCAAATTCCTGCAGTTCCTCCAAAAGCCGCTGCCAAAGCAACAGGATCAGGGTTCTGAGCAGTTACTAATATCCAGTTTTTTATTAGGGCAGGACCAATTGTAAATGCTCCAATGAGTGCTAACGGAATCATGTATATTAATCGGATAAGGGAACAAAGGAATCCCTTAACCCAAAGATTTCCCCAGTCTGCCCATTCTGGGAGTTTATAATTTTTTTTCATTGCTGTTCTTGCGCATTCCAGGCCGTAACCTGACGCAAAGAATGATGTTATTATACTCACTATTGGAATCATATACATAACAGCACCAATCCCAAGCTTTTTGAAATCCTGGAAAGGTCTTTTTATTGCTCCTCCAAAATCAACCATATTAGCACCTCTTAAAATGTTTTATATTAATTTAGAGTTATGTTTATTTAAATGTTTCTAAAAATAGGGTTAGAATTTTAATAAGAGTTAAAGAGAAATAAAAAATAGATATTTTTGAGAAATAAATAATTGGAATATCATTTAATTAATTTTAAGAATTCCATTATGAAAATAATAAGTACCATTGAAAAGGCTATTATAGCCATCCAAAAAAGAGGTTTATTAGTTGATTTTTGTAATGGTGTTAGAGCAGGACGTAAACTAATTATTCTTCCATTAATGATAGAATCTACAATTAGCCATAACAAAAATAAAATACCAGCTCCAACAATCCAAACATTATCAAATATCATTTTATTAATTTTACAAATAGGGCATATTTAACTTTTTGTTTTATAGTTTTGCTCTCAAAAAATTATTGAATATAAAAGTTGTTTATTCAAGCTCTGAGTAAACTTCTCCGTAAAGGGTCATTGATGTTATTGCTAGAATAATCCCCGTAAATCCCAGTATTATTAATGGAATAATAATTGTTGGTAATGTTGCTTTAGCTATCCAATTAGCAACCAAATTTTTACCTTTTATTAAATTAAATATGTTTTTATTTAAATCTTTCTATAATCCAATTCCAGATATAATAAGCTCTGGGTCAAACTCTTGGAGGTCATTATATTCCTGGCCGGTTCCCAAATATAAAATAGGCTTCTTTGTTACATAAGAAACAGATATTGCAGTTCCACCTTTTTCATCAACATCTGATTTTGTTAGTATGATTCCGTCTATTCCAACTATTTCATCGAACTTTTTGGCCTGCTCAACACAATCATTTCCTGTGATGCTTTCTCCGACAAAAATTGTTAAGTCTGGCTTTGCAACCCTAACCAGTTTTTTAACCTCATCCATCAGGTTAACATTTGAGTGAAGCCTTCCGGCAGTATCTATCAAGACAATATCCTCTTTTTTGGCCTGAGCATATTTTATTGCATCATATGCAACAGCTGCTGAGTCAGAGCCGTAGTCATGCTTTATCATTCTCACGCCAAGTTTGTCAGCATGAATCTGTAATTGTTCTATTGAAGCTGCCCTGAAAGTGTCTGCTGCTGCAAGAACGCATTTAAGGTTATTTTTTTGAAGCAGTCTGCATATTTTTGCTATTGTAGTTGTTTTGCCAGAGCCATTAATCCCAACAAAGCATATAATAAATGGTTTTTTCTTTTTTACTTTCTCAACAAGATTTATTTTATCAACTTCAAATAATTCATTTAATGATTTTTTTAGGGTATCTAGGATTATATCTTTGACTTTCTTTCTTAAAACCTGCTTTTCAACAAGCTCATTTTTCAAGTCTTGCTTTATCTTTTCAATGACCTCAACAGCAACATTATTCTCCATTAATACAATTTCAAGTTCAAAAAATAATTCATCAAACTGCTTTTCAGAAAGTGCCTTCTTTGATATTGCTTCTGTTATTTTTTTAAAGAATCCTTTTTTCTCCTCACTTTTTTCCTCAACTAATTCTTCTTTAATTTCTTCAACTGTTTCAGCTTTTTTAATTTCTTTCGCTTCTTTCTTTTGTTTTTTAGGCTCTTCTTTAATTTCTTTGAGTTTTTCTTCTTCAATTATTTCTTTCTTTTCTTCTGGTTTTGGGGTTTCCTCTACCTCTTCCTCAACTTCTTTTGAAAATTTTGACAAAACATTTTTGAATTTATCTTTAAAGAAATTAAACATATTTACCCCTTTGTTTTAACTTTTTTATTTATCTCATGTTCAATATTTACAGCTTTTGCATTCATCTTTTGCAATTCAACAAGAATTACTTCTCTATACTTATTTATTGCATCCTGTTTTTTTTTAAGCATTTCTTCTGTCTCAGCAACATTCTTTTTTACAACAATATTATTTCCAACATTAACAAAAAGTTCCTTATTATTCTTAAGTTCAGCATTTGTAAATATTCCTGGACTTAATGAAACAAGAATATTTGTTCCAATATCTGTTTTATTAAAATCATCTAAAGCCTGCAACGTGTTGTTTAACTCAACTAGTTGTTCATCTAATGCAACTGCCTGCTTCTGCACTTGCTTCATCTGCTCGTCTAATAGTTGTAACTCAAGATACATTTTTTGTAATTCTTTTTGATTATCTGCCATAATAAACCTCTTAATTTACATACCCTAAAATTTTACTTTTTGTTTCTTCAATGCTTTTTATTCCTCTTATTTCATCAGCTAATTTTTTTTCATTAAAAACCTGTTCTATCCAATTGCTGAAATCATTTTTTTTATTGTTTATATGATACTTAAATGTTTTTTTGTCTATCTTACCTAATTGTTCAGCAAGTTCATTTAAGTTCTTTACTCTTATTCCATTATTAAATATGAAATATTGCCCAGATTTTATTTCTTTTTTATTATAATCAATTTCTTCATTTACAAGTTTTTCTGCCCTTAATTTATTAAGGATTATCTCAATTTCACCAAAATGATCTTTCTGCAATAAATTAATTCTCCTTTGGTTTGTCAAATGCAATAATGGAATAAATGTTAATACCTTATCCTCTTTACTATTAGAGGGAATTAATTCTGTAAATGTTAGTTTCTTGCTCTTGTTCTTAAAGAAAAATCCTGTTATTTTCCCATAAACCTCCTTTATTATGCTTGTTATTTCTACTGATTTTTTAGGGATTTCCATTTTCCTAACTGGAATATTTCTCATTACCCTCCTTTTCTTTACTTCCAATGCTTTTTGTAAGGCATCCATTAAATCATATACAGAAACTTTTCTTTTTCTTGGCTGCGGTGTTTTCGGTGTCAATAAAGGCTTATCAAAAACTGTTGAACCCTGTCCAGCTTCAAATTCATTTTGTAATTCATCATAGAAATCTTCCTGCAATTCTTCTAAATTTTTTCCTGCCAAAAGCCTGTCTAATTCTGTTATATCTTCCCCAACAAGCTTGTTTGATTTAATTCTTAATAAGATTGCTGCTGCAAGAACTATCTTGCCTGAAATTCTAAAATCAAGACCCTTTAATTTCTTAAGCATTTCAAGATATTTCTTGGAAAGCAATGAAATATTAATGTCCCATGGGTCCATCTGTTCTGTTTTTATGAGATCAAGTATTATGGACTGCCAGGTTATTTCATCCTTATCAAATAAAAGCTCAAAGATTCTCTCTTGCATTTTAAAATTGAATTAATAAGATTATATAAATATATCGGAACCATAAAATTTAATCATAAAATAAAAAGCTTTTTATAGAATTCTTTTTTTCTCTTAAATATGAGGGCCCATTGTCTAGTGGCTATGATGTCGCCTTTACACGGCGAAGGTCCCCGGTTCGAATCCGGGTGGGCCCATTACAGCTTTAGCTAAGCTGGCACGCTGTCCGGCATAAAGCCGAACTCGCTCGCTTTGCTCGCAACAAATACAAAAATTTAATATATTATTTTTATGCGATAGTAGTTTAGTGGTATGATACGTCCCTGCCACGGACGTGACCCGGGTTCGAATCCCGGCTGTCGCATTTTTCTTCATAGAAACCTTTATATATTGCCTAAAAGTTCCTTTTTTTAGTTTTGGGCCCGTAGCTCAGTCTGGTTTAGAGCGCTGGTCTTATAAGACGGCTTTTGGTACAATTTAGGAAAGCCAGAGGTCTGGGGTTCAAATTCATAATTTATGATGAAATTCCCCGCGGGCCCATATTTTGCCCCGTTGGTGTAGTCCGGCCAATCATACCGGATTTTCGATCCGGTGACTCGGGTTCGAACAAATGGTTACGCACATACAAAGTTCGTAGCCATATCGAAAGTCCCGGACGGGGCATATTATAATAACAAAAAGAAAATACTCAAAAATGAAAAGAAGCTCACGAAGATGGAAAAAGAAAGGCCAAATGAGATGGAAATGGCAACGTAAAAGAATTAAGAAACTAAGAAGAAAGAACGCTGCAAGGAAATAATAATTGTTATCTTTTCATTTTTTCATTAAGTCTTTTAAAAGACCTGTTTTGGTTAATTTAAAGCAAAAGCTTTAAAAAGAACTGCTATATACTTATTTAATCAATTAAATAACAATCATCTCCAATATTCTTGCTTTTTTTTAAGCATAAAAGATGTATACTTAACAATTTGAGTGTTAAGTATGAATAAGAGTGCATTTGGTAATGCAAAAAGGTTTAAAACCTTATATTAAGCTAAATTCCGATATATAGCCTTGTATTAAAAGGATCGTTAAAATACCCGTTGATCCTGCGGGAGATTACTGCTATTAGGATTCGACTAAGCCATGCAAGTCAAGGGGTCCTTCGGGACACCGGCAGACTGCTCAGTAACACGTCGATAATCTAACCTTAGGTTTGGGATAACCCTGGGAAACTGGGGCTAACACCAAATAGGGGAATTCTTCTGGAAAGATGTTTCCTTTAAAAGCAATGCCTAAGGATGAGTTGGCGGCTGATTAGGTTGTTGGTGGGGTAATGGCCCACCAAGCCGAAGATCAGTATGGGTCTTGAGAGAGATAACCCAGAGAAGGGCACTGAGATACTGGCCCTAGCCCTACGGGGTGCAGCAGGCGCGGAACCTTTACAATGCACGAAAGTGTGATAAGGGAATCCTAAGTGCTTTGCTTTTTGCAAAGCTTTTTTTAAGAGTAAAAATCTTGGAGAATAAGTGGTGGGAAAGACTGGTGCCAGCAGCCGCGGTAATACCAGCGCCACGAGTGGTGATCATTTTTATTGGGCCTAAAGCGTTCGTAGCCGGTTTGATAAATCTTCTGTGAAATTGTCAAGCTTAACTTGACAGCGTGCAGAAGACACTATCAGACTTGGAACCGGGAGGAGTCAGAGGTATTCTTTGGGGAGCGGTAAAATGCTATAATCCTAAGAAGACTAACAGTGGCGAAGGCGTCTGACTAGAACGGATTCGACGGTGATTGGACGAAAGTCAGGGGAGCAATCCGGATTAGATACGAGAAATTATGTCTAATTTCTGGAGTTAGCTCGTAAATTGTTCTATAAAATCTACTTACGAATTAACAAAAGAAATTGTAAATGATGGTTTCTCGCTAACTACCCGAGTAGTCCTGACTGTAAACTCTGCGAGCTAGGTGTTGCATATTCTTCGGGAATATGCAGTGTCGAAGTGAAGACGTTAAGCTCGCCGCCTGGGAAGTACGGTCGCAAGGCTGAAACTTAAAGGAATTGGCGGGGGAGCACTACAAGGGGTGCGGCGTGCGGTTTAATTGAACTCAACACCGGAAATCTTACCAAGGGCGACGG
>Ga0307991_1001207_pt1 | contig 18301 bp, 14 predicted proteins | sample EllFjometagen131_FD_203146 | JGI IMG/M metagenome (GOLD analysis project Ga0307991, IMG submission 203146) | Marine microbial communities from Ellis Fjord, Antarctic Ocean - #131 | ecosystem: Environmental > Aquatic > Marine > Unclassified | place: Southern Ocean | collected 2014-10-08 | reverse complement strand
TTTATCTAATATAGAATATCTTATTCTCTTTATTAGTGAACACATACATCCATTGATTGTTTGGAAAATAATATCAAATAACAACTAAAATCCATGTAAAAGGAAAAAAGTTTCTAGAACTTTATCCCTTTTTGAACCTCCTATTTTAGACAATCAAGAAATTATAAGGGAAACAAATTATCGATATAAAGCGAATTCCCGACAGATTGCCAATAGACCCAAAAATTCTGGATTTTTATTGGTTAAGTCAGTTATCGTTTCAATTGTAAAAGTGGATTTTTTATCATACCCTAATATTACAATAGGGAGTAGTTGGATTCATATATAAACGGAACTAAGCAAACTTATAATAACCCCTAAAAGAAAAGAAGACGGTTTTCTCTTGTAAGAATTGCGTCTTCTCGTTAATAAAATATTTTAATTAAATTTAAGTATATTTACCTACTGTTATAAAATAATCTATTTAGATGTTATCCAAATTGGTGAACTCCAAGCAAGTTGTTCATCCTCTTGCTCAACTCGAACATAATAACAATGCTCTCCCTTACCATTTCCACAAAGATAAACAAAATTTACTTCTTTTTCTTTGTCTTCAGTCTTAAAAATTGTTTCATTATCTTTAATAATTTCAACTTTTTTTATTTTCTGAGTACCAAATACCTGAACATTGATCTTAACTTCTTCATCTATTGAAATTTCTTCACCCATCTGTGCACCATTAGCATCAAAGGATAATAAGATTCTAGAACCTGTAGTAGCATAAGTATGACGATTATAAAGACCTTTCCAAATACTTTCACTTGTATTTTCTTTACTATAAACACAAACAATACCACCTTCGATACCATGTTCCATCTGATGGGAATCACTGCCAGCAGTGAAACCTAAATGATATTTTCTAGATAAAGCATCTTGAGCACAATGGTAAGGAAATTTTGCTACATTTTTTGTATATTTTGATACAGCTTCAGTTTTTTCATAATTTGCATGTCTTGATAAAATTTCAACAAGTCTCTCAACTTCTTCATCATGATAATCCCAATCAGTAGCAGCACTAACCATGCCCCAATTAGCTGCAGGATGGTGAGGGATACATTGACCACCTTCTTTTTTAAGACTTTGATATAAGCGATCTGGATTTAATCCTTTTGGATCTACAGAGGGGAAAATGGAACCATCTTTTCCTGGATAGTAAACATTTTTATGCCCAAAATCATGTTTATATTCATTTGCAGTCCATTCAAAGGCAAGTAAGGCTGTAAAGTTATGTTCAGAATCAAACAAATTTCTTGTAGCTCTATTCCATTCCCATTCACTATCAGTAGCTACATCAGGATAAATATCATGATCAGTTAAAGCACAAAAATCCATATGAGCATCTATTTTTGCATAGTGGTAGTATTGATCTAGTTCACCTTGCCCGTCACTCATATTACTTTGTCCATGAATATCACCAAAATAAATATTTGAATCAATATTTTTTTCTTTTAACCATGCTGTCTTATTTTCTTCTGTAACCAAATCAATGCTCTTTTCACAATCTATTGGTTGAACAAAGTTATCAATCAAAACCTCCAAGTCATAATCATTGTAAACACCAATCTCTTTAAGAGATACTTCATTATATATAACTTCTGCATTTCTTTGTTTATGACCATTTTTCATGGCATATTGCCATACATAATAAAGATTATCATTATCATCCAAAGCAGCTTGAGGTCTTATAGCACAATTAGAATCATTGAAAGATAATAGAATACCTTTTGTCCAAATTTCATCAATATTTCTAATTCTACAAAGAATATTGGTTTTACCAATGGTATAAGTAAATACTACAAGTCCTGTTTGATTGTAAGTAATATTAACGTTATTATACCAATTGCGATTTTCTACTAATATCTGATAATTGGAGAGTTGGAAACTATCATCTTTATATTCTACATCAATAGTATTGTAGCTAAAATAAGATGACGCACCATTTTCATACCAACCAATTATTTTTTTATCTCCAGATAAAGCAATGCATGGTTGAGCACATCTATACTTTGATTGATTGATACATTTTTCCTCTGTCCATATATCATTTATTCTAGCTCTAATGAGAACATCATAGGTTATTCCATTGAAGTTATCATATACGACAAATAAAGAGCCATCATTATCAAAAACAAATGTTGGGCGATAACACTTATCGGCTAAATTCACTTTTTCATTTTTCTTGGTTGAAAGGTTATATAAATGTACATCACTATGACAAGTTGTTTGATCACAATAAGTAAGTATGAAATCTTTTTTATCATCACTCAAAAAAGGATAAAATAATGCCTCACCCTTGCTAACAATAATTTCATCTTCCCAATTCCCTTTTATTTTTTGTCTAATTACAATTAGCCATAAATCAGTTCTATATTCTGACCAAGCAACAGTAACAACTCCATTAAAATAATGAATTGATGGTCTTAAAGCTAAACCGCTACCTGAAATAGTAACAGTTTCACATATGACTCCATTAGTTTTTTCTCTATAACCAATAACCTCTTCATGATTATTAAAACTTTGCCATGCACTATAACTATTACCATTTTCATCCACAGTAACAGTTGGATACTGACTACTATTGTCTTTTTGACTTGTCATATGGACTGAATCTTTAACATACTCTCTCATATTATTTTCCTTATTAATCATCTTCATGAGCTCCTACTCCAGCAGGAGGTGTTATATTTTGTACCCCAATAACTAATACCAATAATGTTACAATGTATGGAATCATTTGGATTAGTTGAGAAGGAACGCCGTAACCCTGTAAATATATTTGCAATGCTTCAAAAGCACCAAACAGTAAACCGGCTAATAAGGCATAAATCGGGTTATATCGTGATAATATGGCTATTGCAACAGCTATATACCCCCTACCCGCAGACATGTTTCTTACAAACATATTTAAACTATCTATTGAAATATAGGCACCACCAAGTCCCGCTAGGGCACCACATATTGTTACACCAATATACTTGTATTTATGAACGTGTATACCAACACTGCTTGCAGCTTTAGGATTTTCACCTACAAATCTTGTTTGTAAGCCAAAAGGAGTTTTAAATAATACAAACCAACCCACAACACAAAGAGCTACAGTAATTACTAGGATTATTGATTGTTTTGCAAAGATATCACCTATGATAGGAATGTCTTTTAAAAAACTTAGTCTCAAAGAAACACTAGTTACTTGTACAGAGCTACCTTTATTCTTCCAAATAATTTGCATCAATAAGGTGGTACTTGCTACCGCTAGAAGATTCAACCCAATACCACTTATAACTTGATTCATCTTGTATCTAATACAAAATACTCCATGGGCAAGTCCTATGACCATTCCACCAAAGATACCTGCAAATATTCCAATAAAAGCACTTCCTGTATAATAAGAACCCACGGTAGCTGTAAAAGCTCCAAACAATAACATACTTTCCAAGCCTAATGCCATGATACCGGCTCTTACTGAGAAAACACCTCCAAGTGCTGCCAAAATAAGAGGAATGGATAAAGAAAGAATTGACGAAATAAAACCTGTAATCATTTTATCTCCTTTTTTTTCTTAAATATATTTAAGATCTTTTCAATCATTAATGGAGCTGCAACAAATAATACTACCAAGGCTTGTACCACACTTACAAATTCTGTAGGTATTCTGCTTGTCATATTCAAATATTTTGCACCATTACGAAGTAGGCCAAAAATAAAGCCTGAAATTATTATTCCAAGGGCAGAATCATTAGCTAGGGCAGCTACTGAAATTCCACCAAATCCATAATCAGCTGAAAAACCAGCAATAAATCTTCTATTAACACTCATTACTTGTACAGCTCCACCAAGACCTGCTATAGCACCACTTAAAAACATAGAGAATAAAATAACATGTCCAACTTTTATTCCTGCTGTTTGAGCAGCACGTTTATTATGTCCTACGGCTTTTATTTCATATCCCATTTTTGTTTTATCTATAAAAATTTTTATTAAAATAGCTATCACAACAACTATTATTATTCCCCAAGTTAATTGTGTTTTTGCAAATAATTTTGGCAATAAAGCAGTTGGAAGCATTCTTTCTGATTGAGCAGTTGGACCTTCAGCTTTTAAAGGATAGGTAACTAAATAACTTGTAAAATTTATAATAATGAAATTGGTCATCATTGTGGTGATAACTTCATTAGAACCAAACCTTACCTTTAACCAACCTATAAATAATCCAGCCAATCCACCTGCAATCATTCCTGAAATCATAACCAACAAAATATGTATTATAAAAGGCACATGAAAATCGACTGTACCAACTAGGGCTCCTACGAGTGCTCCAACATATAGTTGTCCTTCCACTCCAAGATTAATCAATGTAGCTTTTTTTGCTACCATAAAAGCCAATCCTGTAAAAATAAGAGGAGTTGCTTGTACCAATGAATTGCATATTCCAGTCTTGGAACCCAAAGCTCCCTTGAAAATTACAGCATATGCTGTAATAGGATTGTAACCACTAAGTAGCATAATCAAAGCACTTACAAGCAAGGCTAAAAATAAAGCAAATATAGGAACTATCAAATTTTTTAAATTATTTTTTTTAATCATTCAACGTTCCTCCTGTCATCAACAATCCAAGTTCAAGTTGATTGGTTTTATTTTTATCCAATATGTAGTTAATCTTTCCATTATAAATTACGGCTATTCTGTCTGATAGATCATATACTTCTTCAAGATCTGCAGAAATTAAAAGTATAGTCTTATGTTCTTTCTTTAATTTCAAAATTTGTTTATGTATATATTCCATTGCACCAACATCAACACCTCGTGTAGGTTGAGCAACAATGAGAACATCAGGGTTTTGAGACACTACTCTAGCAACTACAACTTTTTGTTGATTTCCACCAGATAAAGAACTAACAACTTCCTTTTCATTAGGTGTTTTAATTTTATAAGCTCTAATTGCTTTCAAAGTATTTTCTTTAGAATTTTTCAAATTCAAGAATCCATGCTTTACATACTGTGATAAGTTGTGATATCCAAGAATAAAATTCTCTTCTATAGTCATTTGAGCAATCAAACCACGATCCAATCTATCCTCAGGTATGTGTCCAATTTTTGCTCTCAGAAAGTCTGAAGACTGACCTTTTATTTCAATTTCACCCTTCATTATTTTTATTGATGTGGCTTTCCTCAAACCAGTAAGTATTTCAATTAGTTCAGTTTGACCATTACCTTCAATACCCGCTATTCCAAGAATTTCGCCTTTTCTAATTTCAAAATTGATATCAGTTAAAATATCTCTTCCATCATTTTTTAAATTACAATTGTTAACAAAAAAATATGGTTCCCCCATATTACTTTCGTCAGCCCTGATATTAAGTTCAACTTCTCTACCAACCATCATCTCTGCTAGAATTTTTTCATTTAAATTTTCTAGAGTCTCTCTATGCCGGATCATTTTTCCATCTCTTAAAACAGAAATACAGTCAGCAATTTCTAGAGTCTCTTTTAATTTATGGGTTATGATTACTATACCTGTCCCAGCTTCTTTTAATTGACGCATTATCGTAAATAATTCCCCAACCTCTTGTGGTGTTAAAACAGCAGTAGGTTCATCAAGAATCAATATCTTAGCACCACGATAGATAGCTTTTAATATTTCTACTCTTTGCTGTTCGCCAACGGATAGATCTTTAACATAGGCATTAGCATCAATATTGAAATTGTATTTATCAATCAATTCTTGTACTTGTTTTCTTGCCCTAGTATAATCAACAAATAGACCCTTCTTGTATAAGGGTTCATTATTCACAATTATATTTTCAGTTATAGTCATTACTGGCGTTAGCATAAAATGTTGATGAACCATACCGATGCCCAAATCAATAGCCATTTTTGGATTTTTAATTTGGACTACTTTACCATTTATCTTAATTGTTCCTTTTTCAGAATTTAACATCCCATATAAAATTTTCATAAGACAGGTTTTACCAGCTCCATTCTCTCCTAAGAGAGAATGAATTTCACCGGCTTTTATCATAAATGAAACATTATCAACGGCTCTAACTAAAGGAAATTGTTTGATGATATTCTTCATTTCTATTGTTCTAATCAATTTTTTATCCTAGATTTAAATATATTTAGAAATATTGATTTTCAGAAAGCCAAGTTTCTAAATTATTTTTATCTTCACATATTACTAAGTCACCACTAATAATTTTGGCTTTTATATCTGCTATAGCATCTTCAATATTTTGAGGGATTGCTACTTCTGATTGAGCTCTAGAATATCCTACAACACCCTCAACAATACCATTCTTAGAACTTACAGGTTCCCAGGTATTATCTATTACCGAAACAACCTCATCATAAATCATTTCATTAACATTTCTAATTGAAGTTGCAGGGATTACAGTTGGTTCAATATAGTTTTGATTACCACCTACTCCAAAAGCATAGAATCCATAATCTTTAGCTCCGCTGAATACACCAAGTCCTGAAGCACCTGCAATTGGTTGAATAAAATCAACTCCACGGTTATACATAGAAACAGCGATTTCTTTTCCCTTAGCAGGATCATTAAAAGAACCTACAGTGGCATTTATTACATTACAAGTAGGATTTACATATCTAACACCTGCTTCAAAGCCCATTACACCAGTTTGTAGACTTGGAAAATCCATGCCTAGAATTACACCAACCTCATTATCTTCATTGGCTCCTGGCATATCAGATAGAGTTCCTAATCCTGCATAAACACCACATAAGAATGTTTGATCTTGCCATCTAGTCTCAATAGAATGAACATTGTCCATAGCCAAACCAGCGTCTACAAGGGAAAATTTCTGATCTGGATAGTCTGGACAAACTTCTTTGTAAGAATCTACCATGTCATTACCTATACCAATAATTAAATCATAACTGTTTGAATCCGCAAATTGTCTTAGAGCAATTTCAAAATCACTTGAAGTTTCGGGTTCAAAATAATCGAATGTGATATTATATTCATTTTGTGCTTGTATTAGGCCATTATAAGCCATATCATTAAAATTTTTATCACCCAACCCACCTGTTGATAAACAAATTGCTACATTGATGGATTTATTACCAACATCAACTACTGCTTTTTCTTCTGAATTACCACCTGCAAAAAGGCTTGTACTTACAGCACCTACCAACAATAAGACTAAAAAAACACTCAACTTTTTCATAGTTACTCCTTAAAATAAAACTTATACTCTAAGAATTGCACGGTTTTATTGACAATAATAGTGACAAGTGGCACTCTATAAAAAAAAAGAGGTTTTATTAATATTATGACAGACCAAGACAAATTAAAAAATATTATTTCTAACTTTCCGCTTAAAATAAAGAAAAACTTAATTCCTGTAGTTTTTAAAAAGAATGTAGCAATAATAAAAGAAGGTGATTTAGTTAATTATGGCTATTTATTTATTTCGGGTAGTTTTGATATTATTAAAACAGATATTAATGAAAATAAATTTATTCTTGCAAAAGACCAAGAAGCTTTTTCTTGTTGTCTAATGGATATTTATTCAAATCATAAAACTCAATGCAGTACAGTAATCGCTACTACAGAAATACATGGATATAAATTCCCAAGAAAATATGCAGAATTATTATTACATTCGGATACAGATTTTTCTATTTTTTTAATTACTCTATGGGCAAATATATTTTATACCTCAAATATTAGCCCCACTAATTATCCTTTATATCCTTTTAAATATAAACTTCTAAAATACTTTTCTATTCAAGGGAAAGATCAAAATCCAATCATTATAAATTTAAGTAGAAATGTATTAAGTGAAATAATTGGTTGTTCAAAAAGAACAATTTTTAGATTATTAAAAGATCTGGAAATGAATGAATTTATTTCTATTAAAAAATCAGATATTTATATTTCTCAAAAACAAGTTACTAATATCAAAAAATACCTATATGAATGGTAAGCTTCGCTCAAAACCTTGTTTTTACTAAACACTATGTTAGTAGCAACAAAATTATCTATATTTTAATATATCTTCATTATTCTTCTATTGATAAGGTAAAAACTTTAGAAAAATATTTACTCTAATTTAGAGTGTATCTAAAAACCAATTAAAAGTTTTTTCTTTTAATTCATTGTATTTAGTAAAATCACCTGTATAAATTAAAAAAGTATGATCGGCTCCTTCAATAGGAAATAATTTACTTTAATCGTTAATGCTTATAGCTTGTACTTTTTCGCTATCACTAAAATTAACAATATTATCTATAGTGCCATGAAAAGAAGCAATTGGAGCATTAATTTTAGAAACATATTCTAAAATATCCATACTATCAGCTTGATCAATCCATTGCTTTGATAAGGGAAAGGGCTCTCTCCATTTGAACTCAACTGTTGTTTGGCCAGTTGTATTAGCTTCTTCTCTCTTTTCTTTTGATATAAATAAGCCACAATTTAATGCTCCAGCCCAGGTTGCTACACTTTTATAAGTATCACAATCACCAGCAGCTAATAATACATCACCGCCACCCTGACTCCACCCTAATAACCCTATTCTATTTTTATCAATTTCTTTGAGATTGGATAAATATTCAGTTACAATTTTGGTTTCTCTTACAGCTTCTATATTATCATATAATAGTGAACTCTCACTACTTTCTCCACATCCTGGAAAATCAAATCGCAAAGAGGCAATTCTCTTATCTGCTAGAGATAGAGACAGCATTTTATATACGTCACGTGCTTCATCTTTTTGACTTCCAGTTCCATGTTCCATAATTACAACAGGACAGGCTGTGCCTCCCTTAGGAAGTGTTAAAATCGCTGGAATTGAAAATTCACCAGCATCAAGAAGAAGGAATCGATGACTTATTTCACTTCTATAAGGTGTTTGTGAATCCGTAATAATGCAACTACTTAGTAAAAGTATGGAAATACTAAGTAACATGATAAAATAGTTTTACATATTTATTTATTATAATAACAGACATATAATTCTAGTAAGAATTTAATATGAGTGTTATTTCCTATGAATAAAATATTAAACCACCAAATATTTTATAACAAGTGATTTGTTTAAAATCTTAATTTATTAGTTTAGGTTTTATTCGTAACTAATGTTGATATGTGAAATTAATAAAAAGGGGGTATCCCCTTAGCTCCACCTGTGGTATAATTATACAAAGGTAAATTTTTTCATATGATGGGGTAAAATGGAACGAAAGAATGATTTTCCCAACACATATCGAGAATTCATAGAAATGTTCCCCGATGATGCTGCCTGCGCGGCCTTTTTGGTGAAATTGCGTTGGCCTAAGGGTTTTATCTGTCCGGTCTGTAAGCAATCATCAATTCCGTGGAACGCAAACCGAGACCGTCTTATATGCCCTATTTGTCGTCACCAAACATCTGTAACTGCTGGTACTATTTTTGATAAGACGCGAACACAACTTAAAACTTGGTTTGAAGCTGCCTGGCATGTAAGTACCGCTAAAAGCGGCATGTCGGCAAAAACATTGGAGCGGACTATTGGCATAAGCTATAAAGTGGCGTGGATGATGCTTCATCGTTTTAGAGTGGCAATGGTAAACAACGAACGGAGCCAGTTATCTGGCATAGTGGAAGTGGATGAGAGTTTTGTTGGTGGCGAAGACCACGGTGGCAAACGCGGTCGTGGCACTGGTAAAAGTATTGTAGTGATAGCTGTGGAGATCAAGCAGCCCAAGGGCTTGGGTAGAGTTCGGATGCGTCATATACCTGATTCGTCGGGTGACAGTCTAGTCCCATTCATATGTGACATGATTGCTCCTGGGTCAATTGTGCGTACAGACGGATGGAAAGGCTATAATAGTGTGACTGACCATGGTTATCCGAGAGAAATAATCGTACAATCCTCTTCCGGTGATCCCGCCCATGTTTCTATGCCGGGAGTTCATCGAATCGCAAGTTTATTGAAACGATGGATTCTTGATACTCATCAGGGATCAGTATTACCCTTGCATTTACAATCTTACTTAGAGGAATTTACGTTCAGATTTAACCGACGTACTTCCCGAAGCCGAGGCCTTGTTTTCCGAAGACTAATTGAGCAAGCAGTTATTACTAAACCGACGACCATGGAAGATATCATACATGGCTATGCGTGGAATTAAGTTCTTCCGAATAAATATACATAAATCTACATGAATATGACTATTTATGTATTTGGTGGAGCTAAGGGAATACCCCCTTTAATAAAAATCTGTATTTTTGATAACATTAACTAATAATTGGACGTATAAAGATGTTAGATTCAAATCCCAAGAAGCAGATTGAAAAAACAATTGAAATATAGAATAACCTCAATGATAATGAAAAAGATTTAATTATTAATGACATAAATAAAAAGATAAAACCATTTAAAAATGGGCTCAATCACTTTTCTTGTGTGATTGAACCTTAAAGAAGGCCCCGAAACAAGAGGATTCTGTTAAAATTCCAAAAACTACCGTAGCTCTAAATAAAGAAAGTTGAGTTACTGTATGTCATTTATGTGGATGTTAAGATGCCACAAAAATAGTAAAGAATGATAAAGATTCTAAAGGTCATCAACGTTATTTTTGTAGATCATGTAATAAAACTTTTAATATTACTACTAATTGTGTAACACCCTGCAGCAAGAAATCTTTTACTTGGGATCAAGTAAGAAACATAACATCCCAATTAAATAGAAAAAGTGTAGATGGTAACTTACATATCCACACTAGTTACGAATAGAACCTTAGTTTATTTAAAATAGAATTCAACATTTTAATTAAACTTTCCATTGAAAAATTCTCTTTCCCAATAGCAAAATTCTTCTCAATACTCTTATCTCTTTTTTCTTTATCAAATAGGTAAGAAATTACTTCTTGTGAAGCATTTTCTATTATTTTATTATCTATGCTAACTAAATCGGTTTTATTATCAACTTCATAAGAAGATCCTAAACTAATGTAATCAAAGTGTTTATTCTTAATATCTGTAATAAAAACAGGATATTCATAAACTACCATAGGAACTTTCGCAAATAGACCTTCAAGAAATTGATTTCCCCAACCTTCCCAATAGGATGGATAAGTAATTAAATCAGCATATACATAAGTATCCCAAAGACTATATTTTTTTATATTTTTGTCTATATTTCGAGTATGAGAAATTCTATTACCAATTGATTTTAATTGTACATTTTTTTTAATTGCATGATCTTTTAATCTATCTAAATAAGTTCCACTACCATCATCCTCATCACTTCCTGCTAATACTAAAACAAAGTTAGAATCTTTATTAAAAATTCTTCCATCATATAACTTCTTACCAATTAATTGAACTTTATTTTTATTCATTTGTGAAATCAGATCAATAGCTAATTCTATGGCTTTTCTATCAACTATTCTCGTTGCTTGTAAAATTATTACATCGTTGTCACTAAAATCTAATTGCTCTTTAAAATCTTTATTATAGGAATCTTTAGTCCATAAAGGTGCATTAAAATCAAAAACATTAGGAACAATATCGCTTTCAATATTTTTTCTTTTTAATAAAGCATCATGGCCTTGTTGATTGATTACAACATGTTTATAGGTGTAATTTGTAGGTGGTAGGTATTTATTAGCAATAGTTTTAGAAAACTGACAACCATAATGTACTCCAGCTTTTCTTTCCCAAAAAAAGTCATGATGTTGAGCTAAAACCTTTATATTTCTCTTTTCAACAATCTCTTCAAGTGCAATTGCAAGGGCAATATTCATAGCAACAGACCAGATATTTTGAACAACTAACAATTCGATGTTATTAGTGGTAATAAAATTATCTACAATTGGTTTAATTTTTTTTACTTCTATTAATACTTTTTCTTTATATTCTTCTTCATTTTTAAAAACATTTTTACCTTCAAAAGAATAAGAATAAAAATCTTTTGCAATTGGTGATATATGATAAAGAGACGGATGGATAATCTTATTATCCATTTCTCCACCTAGCATATAAACCTTATTACCCAATTTCTCAAATACTTTTTTCCATTTATCCATTTCTAAGGAAACACCATCTGTTCCCCCTACTTTATAGTGAATCATTAATATATTCAAAACTTTCTCCTACTTTTCAAACCAAGCTATTTGGTATGGGCTTAATTTTCCATCAAAGGTTGTTCCGTCTAACAATAAAGTATCATTATAAGGGGTGCTAACAAATTGATCACTTACATTTGTTAGACACACTATTGTTTTATTATTAATACTTCGCTCTAAGGCAAATATCTTGTTATCCAAATTATTTAATACATTTTGATCAGCTTTGGGAGAAAAACACGGATTATTTCTTCTAATATTTAGTAGATTTTTATATCCATTAAATATTTTTGATCTTGAACAAGTTAAATCATTAATTTGATTTTCCAATGTATTTAATTCTATTTTTTCACGGTTTATTGCTCTATTTGATTTATTGAGTTTTACACCTTCACTCCAATTTCGAGATCCAATTAAACTGTGTATATATATTCCTGGAATACCTTTTAAACACAGTAATATAGATTGGCTAGCTAAAAATCTTTTTATCTCTAAATCTTCATCAATCGTACCACTAATTTTTAAAGCATCAAAGAAATTAATATTCATTTCATAGGGTATTTGCTTAGAATTAGATTCAGCCTTGTAGGATACAAAGCCACCTACTTCTTTAACCTTATTTGCCATAATTTCAATTTCACTATCCTCTACTAGCCCTTTTGCAGGTAATAAGCCAATGCCATCATGAGATGCAAGAAAGTTGAAAAAAGTAACCTTATTAGATGGAAGATTCAGTGTTGATGCCCAATACTTTATCACTGAGGCATCTTTTTTTAAGAAAGTATACAAAGTTAATGGTGGAAGAGGAAAATTATATACCATTGAAGCTTCATTATAGCCATTGCCAAAATAAGAAATATTTTCTTTATGTGGGACATTTGTTTCAGTAATGATTTTTACATCTAAATTAGCTATATCAATTATCAATTTAATTAATTCAATAATTAAATGAGTTTGTTTATTATGAATGCAAGTAGTTCCTAATTCTTTCCAAATAAAAGCTATTGCATCAAGGCGTATAAAAGCTGCTCCCTTTTCAACATAAAAACTGAATATATCAAGTATTTCCATTAATAATTCTGGATTTTGATAATTTAAATCAATTTGATCATTAGAAAAGGTCGTCCAAACACTTTTTAATCCTTCACTTGTTTGGAATTCACTTAGTAAATCAAGTGTTCTTGGTCTAAAAACTTTGCTATAATCTTTATTTTTATCACAGGTAATAAAATAATCTATATAGGGTTTTTCACACTTTAAATAGCCTTTAAACCAAGCACTATCTTTAGAAATATGATTTGCAACAAGATCAAACATTAAACTAAAGTCTTTTCCTATATTTTCAATATCATCCCAACTACCAAGCTTTGTATCAACCTTTTTATAATCAATTATTGAAAATCCATCATCAGAGGAATAAGGACAAAATGGGAGTATATGCACAGTATTAATATAATTATAAAGATATTTTGATAAAAACTTATTAAGAGTAATTAAAGTTTTCTCCTTATTTTTGTTATATAAACTATCGCCATAGGTAATTATTATTGATTCCTTTTCATTTAAAAAATCAATATCTTTACTTTTGGATTTATTTTTCAAATTATTTATTTTATCAATTACCAATGCTGTATATTCTTTAGCAATATTTTCTCCATATATCAAAGTTAATATATCAAAGATTTTAGTAGTATTTTTAAGTATCATTTTATTCTTTTACTCCACCTTCAGATTTGTTTCCAGATAGAAACTTCTGAATTAACATAAACAAGATTACAACTGGCACTGCTGTTAATAATGAGGCGGCACTTACTCTATCCCAGATAGCATTCTTTGATACAAATAATGCTTTCAATGCAATTGGAAGCGTATACATATTTGTATATGATTTTAAGAATACTGAGGCAAATAAATATTCATTCCAAGCTATCATAAAGGAATAAACCCAAACTGTAGCTATTGCACTAAAACTTAGTGGAATAATAATTCTTACAATTGTTTGAAATCTTGAGTACCCTTCGATAAAAGCTGCTTCTTCAATAGAAAAAGGTATAGATCTAAAGGAATTACCAAGCATATATAAACAAACTGGAAGAGTCTGAACTATATAAATAATTACAAGAGAAAGTGTTGTCCCTCCCTCGCTACCTGTTAATCCAAGAGTTGTGGTTATTTTATAAAGAGGTATTAATAATAAAATACCACCAACCATATATACAAATAATACACCTCTTTGAATAAGCTTTTGCCCTCTATATTTCATTCTAGCTATAGAATAAGCTCCAAAAATTGCAATAATTAGGGAACAAAGAGAGGCTATAAGTGAAAACTTAAGGGAATTAAAGAAGTATTTAAAAAATGGGAATACATCTGAAGTATCAGTATATTTTTCTACTATAGTAGCTCGTTGTGCACTAGTTAAATTTGGAGTTTCATCTAGTAATTTTTGGACCGAAGCTGGCAATTCAACAGCAATATCTTCAGATAATCCCAAAATTTCACTATAGGCTCCTGTATTAATTTCAGTTGGCACTAAAGACGGATTTCCCCAATCCCAAGAAAATTTAAGTGAAGTTGATAACATTTGAATAAATGGGAATATACAAAATGTAACAATCAGTAAAACTAATAGTGTAAAACCGATATTTTTAATTACTTTATTTTTTTTATTTACCATTTTAATACCTTCTTTACATAAATCAAGATTAAACCAACTAATAGTGAGAACTGAATAACAACAAGAGCTGAGCCTTGTCCTAAATCCATACTTCCAGTAAATGCCTTGAAATAGGTATAAACAGAGAGTACTTTAACATTATCTGTTAATAAATAAACTTCTTCAAATTTATTAAAGTTCCAAATGAATCTTAATAATACAATTGAGCCCATAACAAAATAAAGTTCAGGTAAAGTAATTGACCAGAATTTTCTAATATCACCTGCGCCATCTATTTCTGCAGCTTGATATAAAGTGTTATCAATTGTTTGTAGTCTCGATAGAATCATAAGATATGTAAAAGGAAAAGCTTTCCACACACTAAATATTATGGCAACCCATATAGCATATTGAGGATCCCCAATTAGATTAAATCTACTTGCTGATAAATGAAATACATCAACGAGAAGGTGCATAAAAATTCCATTTACAGGATCAAAGAAAAATTGCCAAGAATAAACAGTTGATATAACTGGTGCAACGTATGGAAGTAATACCAACGATCTAACAAGGCCTCTAAGTGGGAATTTTTTATTCATGACTAATGCAACCATTAAACCCATTAGTGTGGTTAATATTGTGGAAGCAATAACAAAAAAGAAAGTAGTACCTACAGATGCCCAAAATGTTGGATCACTCAAAACATTATTATAATTTTCAAAACCTATATAAAATGCATCACCATTCATTTTAACATTAAAAAAGCTTAAATAAATATTATAAAATATTGGATAAACTATTAATAAACCAATTATAATCACAGATGGTAAAACCAGTTTAAAGCCTAGTCTTGCATCTTTTTGCCCTAAAGTAAGCTTTGTTGTAGACATGACTTAATTCTCCCTTTAAATCTAGTGTAAATATTTAGGAGAAGGAATTCCTTCTCCTAAATATGAGTTAATAAACTAATCTAATTTATTAATTTCTTTAGTAGCCCAAGCCATAGCCCTATCAATATCTAGTCCTTCTTGAGTATACTTATAAATCATTTGTGGAATAATTTGTTGAGCTGTTACTTGATCAGCTTTTTCAATTTTTACACCATCAACAATACCGAAAGTCTTAATATCTTGCATACCTTCAACTATTTCACCAATAGCTTCTTTACCATATCTCGATAGTACAGAGTTATCTAAGAACTCATCAGTTTCTGCAATACCCTTAATTACAGGATTCATTCCACCAGGGGCCATATGTAAGAATGTTACATATGAATTAGGTTCAAATAAATATTCAACGAATTTTCTAGCTGCTTCAGTTTTTGCACTGTCACCTTGATCAACGATGCCTAAAGAAACAATAGTTCCATAAGATGCAGATTGAGTATTTTCAATAGTAGGTGCCATAGATGTATGACTTGCTAATTCAGGATCAAATTGAGAATCTTTTAAGTCATTGAAGTTTTCGGCAGTTAATGAAGATGCAGCAACATCTTGAATAGCTAAATCATCCATAATATAAGTTGAATAGAAGAACATAGCCATTTTGCCCTGAAGATAATAATCTCTTGCTCTCCAAGTTTGAGGACCAGGTGGGTTATACTTTGCTAAGCGACCATAAAATTCTAGAGCTTCTTTCATTTGTGGAGTATTAAATGTTAAATTACCATTTTTATCAAATAATGTTGCACCGTTTGACTGAGCAATAGGTGTGAAACATTGTTCACTAAATGATTCAGCTTTAGTTCCTACTAAAATACCATAAGTATTTTCACTAGGTTTGTAGAAATATTTAGCAGCTTTTTCGATATTTTCCCAAGTTGTAGGTGCTTCGAGCCCGGCTTCTTCAAACCAATCAACTCTATACCAAAGTCCTTGCAGCCAACCATGGAATGGTATTCCATAAGCAGCCCCAGTTTCTGATTCATTAATTTTTAATGCACCTTCAAAGAATTTATCTCTTCCGATACTATTAATTACAGCTTTGTTTGCATCAACATTTAGTAAGCCATCAGCACCAAAGGAAACCATTGTAGTGGCTGCCCCTTCAACTAAAGCTGGCAATGTTTTTGAAGTAGCGGCTGTTGCCATTTGAGATGTCATATCATTCTCATCAACAGCAATTAATTTTACACTAATCTCTGGGTTCATTACTTCAAACGTATCGATAAGTAATTGAATTGTAGACTGTCTGTCTGTCTGAGTTTGAGTTGTCCAGTATTCAATTGTTACTGGTTCCTTAGTTTCTTGAACATCTGCTTGTCCATTGGCGAAAATAGATGTAGTAGCTAACAATAATAGAGCAGTACACATTCCTAATTTTACAAATTTCATAAAATTCCTCCTAACCTTTGGTTTTATAAAATACACACATATATTAATTACTTTAAAAAAAGTAATTTAATTTAATAGTAAACAAAGTTTGTCACAAACTATTTTTAAGACTATTTAAAGTCGTTTTATTTCAAGGTTTTTCTTACAATAATTTTTGGTGTAATACTCATCTCATCCTTTATATCAAACAAAAATTCTTGTTTGGAAGGATTCAAGCGATTTAACAAATTATTTACAGCTATTTGACATTTCAATTCGATAGATTGATCCATAGTAGTTAAAGCCAAAAGTGTTGCTATAGGCATATTATCGAAGCCCATAATACCCACATCTGCTGGAATTGCATAATTATGCTCCATAAGATATCTATATCCACCTGCCGCCATATCATCACAACCGAAAAAGATTGCCTCTGGTGGTTTTTCTAGTTTCATAAGAGATTTTGTTGCTACATACCCACCATCAGAAGATAACTCAACTGTTTTATGATACTCACTTTCTAGGGTTAGCCCTTTACTCTCTAAGGCGATCTTAAATCCCTTATATCTGTCTCTAATATGCTCATCAAAAGGACTCCAGCTTACAAAAGCTAATCTTTTATATCCTCTAGATATCATATATAAAGCAGCATCATTACATCCTGTGAAGTTATTATTATGAATACTAAATTCACCTTCACATCTTGTTTGAAGTAATACTAAGGGTATTTGATTAATTTCAAAAAACTCTTTTGCCTTACTATCTACAAGGGCTGCGCTTATTATTAGTGCATCAATTTTCATTAAATATTCAGGATGTTTTGCAAAATAGCTTTGAATATATTGTCTTTTTTTAATATCAAATACTAACAATTGATAATTAGTATCTGAAAGCAATTCACTTAGACAGCCAATAAGAGTTGAAGCAAAAACAGACCTTGGATTTGAAATAGTTAATCCAATAATCATGTTGGATTTTTTACGTCTATTTTCATTAATAGAAAAGCCTATTTCATCAAGTTTAATTAATATATTCTCTCTGGTAGTTTGATTAACTAATTCAGGGTGATTAATTACTCGAGATAAAGTGCTTGCGCTTACTCCAATTTGTTTTGATAAGTTTCTTACTGTCATTTTCTCTGCCATGTAAAAATTATATGTTCCATAATATTTTAAGTCAATTTATTTTATGCTTGTTTCATAATAAATCACTGAAA
>Ga0307991_1001204_pt1 | contig 18347 bp, 15 predicted proteins | sample EllFjometagen131_FD_203146 | JGI IMG/M metagenome (GOLD analysis project Ga0307991, IMG submission 203146) | Marine microbial communities from Ellis Fjord, Antarctic Ocean - #131 | ecosystem: Environmental > Aquatic > Marine > Unclassified | place: Southern Ocean | collected 2014-10-08 | reverse complement strand
ATTGTCCAAATAGCTCCGGTTGGTATTCAACCGGCCCTAAAAGGTAGGTGATACTAACACCGCTGCTTTTTAAAGCGATGATCTCATTGTTCTTGTTCATCAGACCAAAAACAATACTAACCGCCAGAAGAATACCAACCGGAGCTATTTGGACAATTACCGACGGTATTTTAAGCTGATAAAATCTTATAATTTTTGAAAATGGAAGATCTGCTTCTAAAAAATTATCTATCCTTTGAAAAAAATCGACGGCCAAATATATTCCGACCACCGTTAATAAAACAATACCAAAGTATTTAAAAATCTCCTTGGTCAGATATTTTTCGATTAAGGACATCATATCAAGCATTCGGAAATTTGGGTTAAGCCCCGCCCCGTCCGTGCAAGCGGGATTTAATCCCTTTTAAAAGATTCGTCACAATAGGAACAATCCTCGATTGACGATCATTGGCTGTTTTAAAGAGAAGATACAGCCCTAAACCGCCCATCACAATATTCGGAACCCACATTCCGACAACCGGAGGACAAGCGCCTGTTTCACCAAAGACCAACCCTGCAGTTAACAACAGGTAATAAATCAAAAAGAAAATCATACCCAGCACCAAGCCAAATGATTTTTTTGTAGACCCGGACTGTATGCCTAATGGAACCGCCAAAAGCCCGAGGGCAAAACATGCAATTGGAATTGAAAATTTCTTGTGCAACTCCATCAGTGTACTATAGTATCTATTATCTCTCCGGGTACTATTTTTCAAATAATCCCGCAATTCAACAAGACTCATCTCCTTTCTGTGTTTGGCTCCCTGTTTCAATCTCGAAGCCGCCTGTTTAATGTCTATGCGAATTTCATAGGTCTCAAAATCAATATAATTTGTCGATCTGTTCTTAACATCAACTTGATATAAAACACCATTGAAAAGCAATAAATGATAAATGTATTCGTCCGGTTCTTTGAATAGTTTTCCCCTTGGCGCCACCACGGTGCTGACAATATCTTGAGTCCTTTTATCTTCAATGAAAATATCTTGAAGTTCTTTACTTTTAGGATCTATTTTATTCACGTAAAGCACCATGTCTTCAAAACTGTCATTGAATGTCCTGTCCTTAAGTCCGATTTCGAGATTGGATGAAACCACTTTGTATGTCAATTCTTTAAAGGATAATCTTCCCCACGGCATTCCATATATTGTCATAAAAAGTGTAAGCAAACACCCCAATAGACAAAAAAACATTGCCGGTGGAAGCAATCCGTAAATGCTCATGCCGCTGGTTTTTAGGGCAATAATCTCATTGTCTCCGGACAATCGGAGGAATGTGAGAAGAATCGCGATCATGATTGACATGGGTATTATATAGGTGAGAAAATACGGAGTGGAATAAGCAAGCATTATAAGGACGGTAAACACACCCACATTGTAATTTACAACCATGTTTGTAACTTTCAGCATCTCTACCATCAGAAAAACAAAAGTAAAAAACATCAGGTTGATGACAAAAGGAGGAATCATCTCTTTGAACACATATCTATATATAATGGAACTGATTTTCATAGAAATTTTAGGAAAGCTTGTTTGCGATTATGACTCAATACCCCATCATATCAAGGAGCGGAGGTTTGTCACGGATATTTGTTTTAATTTAACCCAAGTTGGGGATTCTCACCCATTGGAATGGTGGAATGCTGGAATAATGGAATAATGGAATAATGGGTTAATGGTAGCATTTGTGTTGACGATAAAGTAAAGAATCCTGGCCCATAGGACCAGGCATTGGTTTGACCCTAAAAGGGGCTGTTACCTTACAAGCAGCACAAGTTAAAAGTGATAAGTGATCTAAAGTGGGAAGTGAGCTAAAGTTTTAAAATGAAGCCGCTGAAGGCGGCACCTTAACTTTAAGCACTTTCAACTTTAGTCACTTTAGTCACTTGTATTTTGCCTTAACTTTAGTTCACTTCAAACTCTTGAAGCAATTCTTCAGGCAGAGCCAGAGAACTCTGACCTGGCCCACAGGACCAGGTTTCTTAGAACCCAATAAAAAAATAGCCAATATCCTTCTAAAACCAACCTTTCAGTATTCCACTATTCCATTATTCCATGTTCTATGCAAGCATTCAAGTCTCATAATAATCTCATATTTTCAATAAATTATAAAAAACCCAACCCATCAAATTATATCGAAAAAGACTTGCCGGTATGTTTTCTTACGGTGAATTCTACTGGAGCTTCTTTTGAAACGCTGTCATTGAGTTGCATCTGGTAAAGTTTAAAATATTCTCCTCGTCGATCCATCAGTTCTTCATGTTTCCCCTGTTCTACGATTCGGCCGTCAACGATAACGGCTATACGGTCGGCATACGCAACGGTTGAAAATCGGTGCGCAATAACAAATGTTGCTCGTCCCTTCATCAGGTTTTCCAGAGCTTTTTGAACCAGCGTTTCCGATTCCGCATCGAGTGAAGAAGTCGCCTCATCCAGTATTAAAATGGGAGCATCCTTTAATAACGCACGAGCGATACAGATTCTCTGTTTCTCCCCTCCGGATAAACGCCCGCCAAGTTCTCCAATATTTGTATTAAAGCCGTCCGGAAAGTTCTGTATAAACTCGCAGGCATAAGCTGACCGAGCAGCATTTTCTATGTCTTGGTCAGACGCATTTTGGTTTCCGTAAGCAATATTGTTCCGAACCGTATCATTGAAAAGTATGGGTTCCTGAGTAACAATGGCGATCTGATCCCTGAGTGACGATATTGAGACATCTTTGATATCAATGTCATCAATCAGGACAACCCCCTTGCTGACATCATAAAATCTGGGAATCAGATTAACTATAGAAGTTTTTCCGCCGCCACTCATTCCCACGAGTGCAAGAATTTCTCCGGGCCTGACATCCAGGTTAATATCTTTTAGAACCATTACGTCATCATATTTGAAATACACATTTTTGAAAATAACGTGGTGAGGGTCGCGCTTAAATTTAACAGGATTGGATATTTCTTGAATATCAGACTCCGACTCCAGGATATCAAATACTCGGTCCGCACCGGCAAGACCTTGCTGTATGATATTATTCAGCTTGCTTAATCTCTTTAAAGGCGTGTAAAGCATCATAACTGCGGCCATAAAAGAAAAAAAGGTTCCGGCCGTGGAGGTACCGACGATCACTTTGTAACCGCCGCACCATATAACAATGGCCACACCCAATCCGCCTAAAAATTCCATGACCGGTGAAGCCAAGGCTTTAAATCGAACGCCCTTTAGCTCAAGCTTGAAAAGTTTAAGCGTTTTTCTATAGAATCGTTCTTTTTCATACGATTCCATTCCAAATGCCTTAATAATTTTATTCCCGGCAAAAGTTTCATGCAAAGTAGATGTAAGGTCGCCCATAGCCTCCTGGGTGTGGCTAGTGACCTTGCGCAATTTTCTTCCCAGCACGACAATGGGAAAGAAGGCAAGGGGTAAGATGACAATTGCAACCAAGGCCATCTTCCAATCCCGGTAAAAGATGACAAATGTCAATCCGATAACGGCAAAAAAATCTCTTAAAGACCCTGTAACTGCGGAAGAAACCATATTTTTAATAATGTTCACATCATTTGTAACCCGCGACATCAGAACTCCCGTCTTCTCTCTTTGAAAAAACGAAATGGAAAGGTCCTGGATGCGATCATAAAGAAGGTTTCTAAGGCGCCTGATAATATTCTGCCCCACATAACTCATAAGGTATTCTTGGTAATACATGGCGAAACCGAGCATTAAAAAAATAGTTATTACTGCCAGGGGAATCAGCTTAAGCATCCCGACATCTTTATTTATAAAAATATCATCGACAACCGGTTTTATTAAAAAAGGAATCGCCGACCTTGCACCAGCCATCACCAGCATGCATATCATCGCTAAAAGCAATCTTAACCATTGATCCTTTATAAGCAATAGCAACCGTCTGTGTCTGTCTTTTATGGTCGGTTTTGAAAATATTTTCATGATATTCAAACTAAAAATCTCGATATTTCGTTAAAAATCGCGCGATGTTTTACAAAAACATTCAGTATATGATCAAACCAAGCGTATTAGACTCTGCAAAAGCCCATCCGGCATCAAAAATGTCCATCTACATCTTTATCATGCATCATACAAAATTCCAATTGCTATATCGGCAACACGTTCGGAAGCACCCGGACCGCCAAGTGCATCTTTGACTTGCAGCAATTCGAGTCTTAACTTTTCAAGGCCGGGAGCATCACTTAACATATTGAAGACCGTGTCTGCTATCCGGATAGGAGATGCTTGGTCCTGAAGCAATTCGGGAACAATCTTTTTGCCGGTAATGAGGTTGACCAGGCCGATATGTTTGACCTGTATCATTACCCTTCCAAGCCAGTAGCTTATGGGAGACACTTTGTAAATAATTACCATGGGAGTTCCGGCAATTGCGGATTCAAGAGTAACCGTACCGGATGCGGCAATGACAACGCTGCTTTTTTCAAAGATTTTTCTGACATGGCCGGATACAATCTCAAAATCGGCAGCACCCTTTTTTTTGTTAACGATTTCTTCAACGCTTTTTCTTTTCACGCCAGGTGCAAGCGAAATGATAAATTTTAAATTATTAATCCTTTTGAACAAAATTTGGGCCGCACCAAGCATTATGGGAAGGTGTCTTGCAATTTCCCGATCGCGGGATCCTGGTAAAAGGCCTATGACAGAGATATCATCATCAGGATTTTCAAAAACCTTTTTACCATAGTCAAAATTTGCATCCAGTAAAGGATGCCCCACAAATGTTACCGGAATTTCATGTTTTTTATAAAAATCTTCTTCAAAAGGCAGGATAACCGCCATATGATCCACAAGCTTCCCGATCTTTTTTACACGGCCGGGTCTCCAGGCCCAAATCTGTGGGCTGATATAATATAACACCGGTATTCCAAGCTTTTTGGCAAAGGCGGCCACATTAAGATTAAAATCGGGAAAATCGATGAGTATCAAAAGATCGGGGAGGAGTCTTTTAAGGGTCCTTTTGGCTACAGCCATTCCTTTGAGCAAATTGGGCAACTTGGAGAAGGCTTCGGTTATTCCCACAACCGAAAGCTCTGAAGCATCAACGAAAACTCTGACCCCTGCAGCTTTAAGGGCCTGTCCGCCAATGCCGCAGAAAAACAGGGCATTGTCTCTTTTGCGCATGGCGGTTACAAGCCGTGACCCGTGAAGGTCGCCTGAAGCCTCACCCGCAATGATCATAACACATTTTTGTTCCGAAAGCGGTTCCATACGACTGCTAACTCAAAAAACGGCGGTTGGTATCACGGATCTGCTTCATAATGCTCAAGGCGATCTTTAAGGCATCGCGTCCCATCTGCCCTGTGACCTCAGGAACTTCACGTCTTCTTACCGCTTTTACAAACGATTTTAATTCATCTTCCAGTGCATCACCCTTTGCAAAACTAAGCTGTTTGATTTCCATGCCGGGTATAAGACCACCTTCAATTTTATCGCTCCGCTGAATAACCGTAATCCCCTGATTTGCAAAATCGACGGATATATAGGCATCTTTTTGAAACAGCCTGATTTTTCTTTCATTTTTGGTCGATATTCGACTGGCGGTAACATTGGCGATACACCCCCTTTTAAATTCAAGACGTGCATTGGCAATATCGACCTGTCCGGAGATTACAGGGATGCCTGCCGCATGGATATTGACAATTTCCGACCGAACAAAGTTTAATATAATATCAATATCATGAATCATAAGATCGAGTACAACGCTCACATCCGTACACCGGTCTTTGTAAATACTCAATCGATGAGACTCAATGAACATCGGCTTTTTAATAATATCCCGCAGGGCCAAAACCGCCGGATTAAATCGTTCAAGATGCCCAACCTGGATAATAAGATTTCTCGACTTCGCAAAATCAATGAGTTCGTTGGCCTGTTCAGTGGTTTCTGACATGGGCTTTTCTATCAACACATCGATATTGCTTTCCAAGAAATCCTTGGCAACAGAAAAATGAGCCGGTGTAGGGACAACGATACTGACCGCATCGACTTTTCCAAAAAGGTATTCATGGTGTGGATATGCATTTGTATTAAACCTTCCGGCAACCTCCTCGGCCTGGGATTGGTTGATATCTACAACGCCGATAAGTTCAACGTCATCCATTCGGGCATACTTTTCAGCATGAAATCTTCCGAGATAGCCCGCACCCACAACACCCACACGCAACTTCTTCATAACCTTTACTCTTCCATAGCAACCACGGCAATACTATACTTGTCCGCCATGTGGATCATCTCTTCCCGGTCAAAAACAACCGCCTTTCCGGCTTCAACAACGAGCACCCCTGCTCCTGCTTCAACCATGGTTTTAATTGTTTGCACACCGATTGCAGGGATGTCGAATCGTATGTCCTGGTCGGGTTTGCAAACCTTAACAACAACGGCAGTATCTTTGCCAAGCCTTCCGCCCCGCATTATGGTAGCATCGGTTCCATCAATAGCCTCCACTGCCAGAACAGACCCGCCTCCCACCACCACGCACTGGCCGATATCAAGACGCCCGATTTCCTTGGCCACTCTCCAGCCGATTTCGATATCATTCTTCTCGGATCGAGTCGGCTTCCGTTTTGTCCAGCAACCTTTTTGCGCTAAAAGATCCGGCAGCAGAAATATTGAGGATTTTATTTCAATACCCTCTTTTTCGAGCAATGCGACAAAACCCCTTAACAGCCCATCATCATGGGTATGGCGCATACCGGCAATAAGGGAAATGGCTTTGATGTCCGGCCTTACATCCGAAAACATTCTCGTCTTTGTTATGGCCCCCATCATAACCGCCTGGCTTACTGCGTTCTTTTTAAAAAATTTTATAACACGCTTGATCTGACCGAGATGGATCCATTCAATAGTATCAACATGATCTTTCAGCCCGGGATCCGTCTCATTATTATAAGCAACTGCATAAATGACAAATCCTTTGGATTTGGCCGCCTTTGAAAAAATGATGGGAAACTGGCCGCCCCCCGCAATAAGTCCTATGCGCATAGTATCTTTACGAGACCTTTGCAAATCGCCCCTTTTTGTTATCTTGTAATCCCGCGCCGGGAAGATTTTATAAAATCGATCAGGTTAACCACCTCGGGAACCTGTTCCACCTCCGCGTTGACTCTTTCTATGGCCTCATTTAGAGTAATCCCGATGCGGAAAATAATCCGGTAAGCTTTCTTTAATAAAGATAATGTCTCTTGTGAAAACCCGTAGCGTTTTAACCCAACACTGTTTAAGCCATGCAGTTTTGCCCTGTCACCAGATGCAATAACATAGGGAGGGATATCTTTTACCACCGCTGATTTTCCACCCACGTATGCATAATTGCCGATCCTGACAAATTGGTGTATTGCCACCAATCCGCCGATGGTGGCATTATCGCCGACAATAATATGTCCGGCAAGTGTTGCGTTGTTTGCAAAAATAACTTTTTTTCCGGTGATACAATCATGGGCAATATGGGTATAGGCCATTAAAAAGTTCTCTTCACCCACTTCAGTGAGGCCCCCGCCGAATTCCGTTCCCCTATGTATGGTGACAAATTCGCGTATAATCGTTCCGCGTCCGATCTTAACATCGCTCTTTTCACCCTTAAATTTCAACGACTGGGGAGGAGCCCCTATGGCGGCATACTGAAATATATGACAATCCTGACCGATGTTAACATAGGGTTCAATAATGACGTGGGGCCCGATAACGGTTCCGGCTCCGATAGACACATTTTGCCGGATAATGGAATATGGCCCGACTTCCACGTTAGCGTCCAGTTCGGCCTTTGAATCAACAATCGCCGTTGCATGTATCATTATTTTTCTCCAAAAGAGGCCATGAGTTCAGCTTCAGCCACCCGTTTTCCATCAACAAAGGCCACTCCGGACATTTTGAACACCTTGGACCGCTGTTTTAAAAATTTCAACTCAAATATAATCTGATCTCCGGGAACAACCGGTTTTCGAAATTTGACTTTGTTTATCCCCATAAAATATATCAACGAACCTTGTTCTTCTTGGGGCAGTGATTCAGCTGCCAGCACAGCACCGGCCTGGCCCATGGCTTCGATCATAAGTACTCCGGGCATTATCGGACTCCCCGGGAAATGACCCTGAAAAAAAGGTTCGTTGATGGTTACATTTTTAAGCGCAACCACCTTTTCCCCGGGAACCAGTTCAAGTATGCGATCAATCATGATGAACGGATACCGATGAGGTAATAAACTCATAATTTTTTGAATATCAAAAGTGTTATCCATTTTCCCTCTCCGACGTCTCAATTTTCTTTAATCTTTTTTCGATTTCCTCCAGCTTCTTTTTTAGCTCCGGAAGCCTGGGTAGAATCTTTTGCACTCTTAGCCACTGTCGATGAGATATTGCAGGCGATCCTGACACTGTTTCACCGCTGGACACCGACTTTGCAACTCCGGACTGGCCGACGACGGTCACATTATCCCCCAGGATCAGATGGTCCGCAATTGCTGCCTGTCCGGCCAATATGACGTTTTTCCCGATGCTAACACTCCCTCCAATTGCAACTTGGGCCACGAGAATACTATTTTCACCCACGGTCACATTGTGAGCAATGTGAACCAGGTTATCTGTCTTAACTCCGCTTTTTATCCAGGTTTTACCAAAAGTGGCTCTGTCAATTGTATTTCCCGCACCAATTTCCACATCATCATCTATTTGGACAATACCGGTATGGGGAATCTTGTAATACTTTTTTCCGTCCGGAGCAAAACCGAAACCATCACTCCCGATAACGGTCCCGGCATGTATGATCACCCGGTTCCCTATGGTGCAGCGCTCAAGGATTGTCACATTGGGGTAAATCCTAACATCGTTTCCCATGACAACGTTGTCGCCGATAACCACGTGGGGAGAAAGCACAATTCCATAACCAATAGTGACGCTATTTCCAATCACGGCAAAAGGAGCTATGGATGCTTCCCGGCCGCATACAAAGTTTTTTCCGATACAAGAGTATGAACTTATACCGGGTTCCGGTTTTAACGGGGGATAAAAAAGGTTCAACACCAGGGCAAAAGCAAGCTGGGGATTATCCACCTGTAGAATGTTTTTTGTAGAAGCTTGAAAATCGCGTGGAACAATAATCGCTCCGGCATCTGTTTTAGCAATCTTTTTTAAGAATTTTGCATTACCGGCAAAGGTTATTTGATCACCGGCAGCATCATCAAAAGACGCAACACCACAAATATTTTTATTCTTATCTCCTTTTATTTCGCCGTTGACAACTTCGGCGATCCTGGCCAGTGACAGTTCCATTTTAAATTATACCTGATGGCTTTATTTATTTTTTCTTTGTCTTTTTATCCTCTTCAGCGTTCCGGGCAAAATTGGTATTGTATTTCTGAATTAACCGGTCGGTTATATCGATGGTATTCGGGGAATACATCACTCCGGCCTCCCGTTTTTCGAGAATAAGGAGAAAACCTTCCTTTTTACCCATTTCAGCAATAATTTTTAAAATTTCTTCCTGGATCCGGCCTACAAGTCTTTTTTCTTGCTCCTTGAACTCGGCCACATATCTTTTCTGTAAACCTTTAAAATCATTGATATTTATTCTTATTTCACGTTCTTTATCTTCCCGCATCTCTCGACTCATTACCAACACTTCACGTTCAAGCTTATTTTTTGTTGCTTCGATTTCTTCCCCCCTTTTCTGGAGATCAACCTCTATCTTTTTGCCCCGTTTGTTAATTTCAGCCGTTGCCTTTTTGCCGGCACTCGATGTCTTTAGAATTCTCTGAAAATCTACAATACCTATTTTGGCGACATCTGCTCCATAAGAAGAAGAAGCAACTAAACAAAAACAAATAACTGTTGTCACAAAAGCCACTTTACACGTCCGCATATTATCCCTCCTTCAAAAATCGTCTATTTGTTTTTTTATGGAACTACTCCACCATCCAACCATTTCAATATTTATAGTTGTCAAAAAGACGTGCCCATTCCAAATTCCCATTGTGCCCCTGATCCCTCGTCATCAATTATGTAACCTCTCTCAAGACGGATAGGCCCCATGGGAGAAAACCATCTGAAACCGAATCCCGCGGTTTGTCTCAGATTGCCCAACTCTATACTTTCACCGTCATTATAAACATTTCCCGTATCAAAAAAGAGGAGACCAACAACCCCTTGCTCTTTCAGCAAAGGAATTAAAAGTTCTACATTAAATTGTATATATTTGTCTCCCCCGATTTCATAGTCCTTTTCATCTAAAACGTAAACGTCCCGCCAGTCATAGCCGCGCAATGAGTTTAAGCCTCCAAGATAAAATCGTTCATAATCCGGGAGTGTTCCTCCTGAGTTTTCCTGGACATAACCGATCTCCCCATGCAAAAAAGTCACAATATCCTTGAACACAGGGATGTACCAACCGGTTTCCCCCAAATATTTTGTAAAGGCGACATTTCCGCCAAGGCCGGCATATTCCACCGATATACTGTGCCGAGAGCCTCCTGTGGGATTAAATTTTCTGTTCCTCGAGTCGTAAATCAAGGAGGTGGTTATACTGCTTGTTGTATTCTTGCCTTCAAGATCTGTAATCGATTCCGAAGCATTCCCGTCAATATTTGTTATATCTGCATCTTCGTAATCATAACCAATATATGCGCGCACAAAATGATAGACAGGATAGCTGAACCTAACACCTGCTCCCTGGCTGTTCCTGTCGTATGTATCATAATCGGTTTCCCAGTCATACAGATCGAGCCTTGCTGATAGAGGAATATCAAACAGCCAGGGCTCCGTAAAATTCAGCCTATACAGGGTTGTCGTCCCTCCGAGTTGAGCATCAAGTGAAAGGATCTGGCCACGCCCGAATAGGTTATTCTGAGAAATGGAGCCCATGCCAAAGACATTTTCCGTAGTGCTGTAACCGGCGCCAAAAGAAAAAGTGCCGGTAGGCTTTTCAGTTATGTCGATTTTTAAAATCATTTTGTCTTCGGCACTTCCCTTGACGGTATTAACCTTTATATCCTCAAAATAATCGAGCCGGTAAAGGTTGCGAACGCTCCGTTTTAACCCTTTACCGTTGAAAAGTTCCTGTTCATACACCTTAAGTTCACGCCGGATAACCTTGTCCCTGGTCTTGGTGTTCCCGCCGATAATAATGTTTTCAAAATAGACCTGGTGACGCTTTGCGACAACGTAGGTAATATTAACCGTCAATTCATCGAAATTTTTGTCAATCACAGGAGATACTTCGGCATAGGCGTACCCCTCATCTGAATATATATCCGTAAGGGCCAGCACATCGTTACGCACAATTTCACGATTATAAAAGGTTTCCTTGGTAATTTTAAGATTTTTCTTTAATTCTTCCTCGGACAAGATAAGGTCACCGGTGATGTCCACCTTGCTGACCTTGAACCGTGAGCCTTCATTAATTTTTATGGTAATATATATCCCGTCTTCACGATATTCAATTTGCGGTTCCGCTATCCTGGCCTGGATATAACCGTTGTTATAATAAAAAGCTGAAAGTTTGGCGATATCCTGTTCAAGATCCTCCCTGTTCAGAACTCCGGATGAGGTCATCCATGAAAAAAACCCTTTTTCAGACGTTTGTATCATTTTTTTCAGGTTCTTGTCTTTATAAGCGGTGTTCCCTTCAAATATGATATGCCGTATCAGGATCTTTTGACCTTCTTGGATAACAAATTCCAAATCAGCCTGATTATTTTCCAACTGATGAATCGTGTAAGTCACTTTTACATTATGATAGTTCTTTTCTTCATAAAGCTCTTCTATGCGTTTAATGTTGCCGCGAACCTTTAATATATTCATGATTGAACCTGTCCGTATACTTAAATTTTCTTTGATCTCATCATCTTTATAGAGCTTGTTGCCTTGAAAACGAATAATCCGGATATTCGCTTTTTCCTTTACCCTGAATATGATTACTTTGCCCTGGGTGCTTTCTTCGGCCTCAATCCGGATATCTTCAAAATATCCCATGGAATATACAGCCTTAAGATCTTGAGAAAGGCTATTGGCAATATATACGTCCCCGGGCTTTGTTTTTATAACCTCTTTGATAGCGTCTCCCTCTATACGCTTATTGCCGGTAATAAGCACTTTGGCAACCTTTTCCCGCTTAAAAAGCTTCAAGCTCATATCCCGGACGAGTTGCTTCACGGTTCCGGGCATTTTTTCTAACCCCTTGCCCTCTTTAACAAAAATACCGACAGACCCTTCTCCGAAAGATTCTAACATCTTTGCAACCAGGATGAATTTTTGCCCGATCCATGTCAAACTGCCCCAAACAACATAGTCGGCACCGTTTTTAACACCAAAATTCCGAATTTCTTCGATAGTTTCAGTATGTTTCTCCCCTGCAAAATCAGGAATAATTCCCGTTTCCAGTATAACGACACCTTCCTGTTTGAGATCTTTTTTGATCATATCCGATATTTCGGTTTGCATATATGAAAAATCTTTAACCGAATGTATTTCAAATGGTAATACCAGCATCCGTACTGTTTCTGAAGAATGTACCGTATTGGGAAAAAACCATAGTATTGCGATAATAATCAAACATAATCGTCTTAACATAGAACTCCTAATTACCCCCATTCTCAGATCCATAAACTCAAAAATTTACCAGCTGTCCGTCGACAATGGTCATGCTGCGTGACATGTAAGATGCAAGTCCCATGTTATGTGTTACCACTATCAGAGTCATGCAAAACTCTTTGTTTAACTCCAAAAGCAGGCTATGGACGTGCTCACTGCTTCCCTTATCAAGATTACCCGAAGGTTCATCGGCCAGAAGAATAACCGGATTAAGAACAAGGGCTCTGGCAAGCGCAACCCGTTGCTGTTCACCCCCTGAAAGCTTCCCAACTCTGAAATTTAACCTGTCTTTAAGTCCCACCCTGACAAGAATCGTCTCTGCAGCTTCCCTGGCTTTTTGTTTGCCCAGCCCTTTAATCAGTGCCGGCATCATGGCATTTTCAAGAGCGGAAAACTCTGGAAGCAAATAATGAAACTGGAACACAAAACCTAAAGACTCGTTTCGAAATTGTGCCAGCCTGGTATTATCAAAAAGAAAAATATCTTCACCCCGGAAAAGATACGTCCCGCTATCGGGCCGGTCCAGAACTCCCAGCAGGTGTAGCAGCGTTGACTTGCCGATACCCGATGCGCCGATTATTGCCAGGGTTTCTCCGGCGTTCAAATCAAGGTTTACCCGTTTTAAGATATCAATACGGGTACCGCTGTTGTTATAACTCTTACATAGGCCTTGAACAGACAAGAAATGCTCTGGAACGGACTTCTTGCCGTTGTTCTCGGAGTTAACCATAACGGATCGCTTCAACAGGATTGAGTTTGGACGCCTGACGCGCAGGATAGAGTGTCGCTACAAAACATATCACCATAGCAGCGGCGGCGATTATAAAAACATCAAGTGCCTCAAGTCGTACCGGAAGGGTTGAGATATAGTATACATCTCCCGGAAGCTCGATAAACTTATATTTCTCCAGCAATTTACACATGATAAACCCAAGGCATACACCCAGCGAGGTACCCATGAAACCGATGATCATTCCTTTGAAGATAAAAATCTTCCTGATGCTGCTATCCATTGCTCCCATGGCTTTTAATATGGCAATATCTCTGGTCTTTCCCATCACCATCATAATCAGTGTGCTTGCGATGTTAAATGCTGCCACAAGGACAATAAGCGCCAGAATAATAAACATAACCGTCTTTTCCAGTTTAAGAGCAGAAAACAGATTGTGATTCATCTGCATCCAGTCCCTGGCCCAATACGGAAATCCAACGTCAGCCACTATCTTATCTGCGATATCCCTTGCATTATAGATATCATTTACCTTGACTTCGATGCCGGTGACGGAATTTTTCATGTGCAGAATTTTCTGGGCGTCCCTTATATGGATGTATGCCAGGGATCCATCATATTCATACATACCCGACTCGAACAGACCCACCACCTGAAAACGCTTCATGGCAGGGAGGTATCCCATGGGAGAAATCATTCCCCGGGATGATATCAGGTAGACCGCATCACCCATGCCCAAGCCCAGATTTTTGGCAAGCTCCTTGCCAAGAATTACACCGGGAACAGAACCGGTATTGTCCTTTCCTTGATGAATCTTTTCTAAATTCAGCAAAGGGGAACCATCGATAACCTTTATTACCCTGCCGGCAGATTCCGGATCTATACCTCTTAAAACAGCCCCGGACACTCCTGACGAGGACCTGAGCATGATCTGGGTGTAAATAAAAGGTGTGGCCGCCTCTACCCCGTTCGTATTAACAACATGGTCCAATATCCTGTGATAATCGGAAAAGGGACTTCCGTGGCGCATGATCACCACATGTGATTCAATCCCGAGTATACGGTTTTTAAGATCGGACTCAAATCCGGCCATTACAGCTATTACTACGATCAATGCCATTACGCCCACAGTTACGCCGGCAATGGAAAGCATGGTAATTAACGAAATGAAAGTCTCTTTTTGTTTGGCCCTTAAATAGCGGCAGCCTATGAAATATTCAAAAGACATAATAATTACTGGTTATAGGTTATTAGTTTCTTAAATGTGAATTTTGTGTATTTTATGTCAAAAAATTTATCCGAGCTAATTAAGTGTGAAGTGCCTAAAGTGATCTAAAGTGCCTAAAGTTAAGGAATATTGCCAACTTATATAAAAGCTGGAACGTAGCAACTCCTTAACTTTAGTTCACTTCAAACTTTAGTTCACTTTAGGCACTTTTCCGGTTATCCATTACCCCTTTCAACCGGTTTCATGTGCGGGAAAAGAATAACCTCCCGGATTGAAGCGGAATCGGTGAACAGCATGGTAAGCCGGTCAATCCCGATCCCCTCTCCGGCAGTGGGGGGCATACCGTACTCCAAGGCTTGGATATAATCTTTGTCCATGTAGTGGGCCTCTTCGTCGCCGGCTTCCCTGTCTGCAACCTGCTGTAAGAATCTCTCTCTCTGATCAACAGGATCATTCAGTTCCGAAAATCCATTGGCAATCTCATGACCCGCGATAAAGAGCTCAAATCGATCCGTAAGTTCGGGTTCAGTCTCACTCCTTCTGGAGAGCGGGGAAACCTCTACCGGGTATCCTGTAATAAAGGTAGGCTGCATAAGCTTTGGTTCCACCAGCACATCAAACAGCTTTGTGATAATTTTTCCAAGACGCCCGGTCTTTGTAACCTTGATCCTCTTTGAAGCGGCGAATTCAAGTAGACCTTCCCGATGGCTCAGCAAATGGGCATCAATTCCTCCAAACTCCTCCAGAGCAGAAGCAAGGGACATTCGACGCCACTTGAGCCCCAAATCGACCGACTCCCCTTGGTATTGTATTACGGTCGAACCGTTCACCTCCCGAGCCACACGACAGAACAATTCTTCGGTTAGATCCATCAGATCATCGTACCTGGCATATGCCTGGTACAATTCGAGCATGGTAAATTCGGGATTGTGGCGAGTTGAAACCCCTTCATTCCTGAAACTTCTATTGATCTCGAAAACCCTTTCAAAGCCTCCGATAACCAGGCGCTTTAAATAAAGTTCAGGGGCTATGCGTAAAAACAGATCCATGCCCAGGGCATTGTGATGGGTCACAAACGGTGTGGCTTCGGCACCCCCGGGAACCGGTTGCATCATCGGTGTTTCCACCTCAAGGAAATCCAGGTCAAGAAGAAACGACCGTATGACCTGAATGATCCTGCTGCGTTTCGTAAAAATATCCCGTACATCCGAATTCATTGTCAAATCGATGTAGCGACGACGATAACGCTTTTCCGGATCTTTAAGCCCGTGAAATTTTTCCGGAAGCGGTCTTGCTGACTTGCAGACGAGCTTAAATTCCTTGACCAGAAGTGTCCATTCTCCTGTTCTCGTCTTGAACATTCCACCGTTTAGTCCGACGAAATCACCGATATCGAGCTGTTTAAATAGATTATAGGCTTTTTCGCCTATATGGTCTTTTCTAACATATGCCTGAAGCTGTCCGGTTCGATCCCTGAATCTAATAAAGGATGCCTTGCCAAACCTGTTTATGGCCATCATACGACCGGCCACAACAAAAACAGGGCCGTCCTCGGTAAGTGAATCCGGTGCGTCTTCTATGGCCTTATTGATATCTCTTACCGTATGCAAGACAACAAAATCGTTGGGATAAAGATTAATATTGTTTCTTTTTAAATCTAAAAGTTTCTTTTTTCTTTTTTCAATAATATCGCTTTTTTTGTCCATAAGCATTCAACTTTTCAAAAGATTAAACTCATTTTGCTAACCCATTTAAAAATAGGTGTCAAGATTAAGTTGGCGGGTATCTTCGTTTTAATTTAAAGGAAAACTTGGTTCCCCGACCTACTTTACTCTCAACATCAAGCCATGTATCGTAAGATTCGAGTATGCTGTGAACGATGGAAAGTCCGAGACCTGTCCCATTGGATTTTGTTGTGAAAAATGGATCAAAAATCGACTGCATATACCGATCTGTAATGCCGCAGCCATTGTCGCTGATTTCGATACCTGCATAATTGTGCTTTAAAGGATACGTTTTAATCCCGACAAGTCCTTCACCCTCAATAGCCTCAGCAGCATTTAAAAGTAGATTCCAGATCACCTGGCGCAAATGCACCGGATCCATTTCAATCCAGATATTTGAGGAGAACTCGCTTGTAATCGTAACTTTGTCGGTACCGGCTTTGTCCTTTTCAAATAGTTTGACGGTCTCTGTCAGGGCACTTTCAAGTTCTATGTTTTCGATTTTACCTGCAGGCGGCTTTGCAAACAAAAGAAAATTGTTCACCAGGGCGCTCAACCTGTCTGTCTCACGCAAAACGATCTGCATGAGTTTGTCGTGTTCGGGGTTATACGGAACTTCTTTTCTTAAAATCTGGATTGAACCTGAAAGAGAAGCCAGAGGATTTTTAATCTCATGAGTTATTCCGGCCGCCATCTCACCCATGTAGGCCATCTTCTCCACGCGTTTAATTCGATCCTCAAGGGCCGAAAGCTTGTTTCTTGTCCTTCTCAACTGTTCCGACAGAAAACCGCTCAGGAAAGCAACGGCAAAACATGCCCCCATGGTAATCACTACCTTGAAAAGCACTTGGCTCCAAGGATAACTTCCGATGGCATTACTCCCATTCATGCTAAAAGAATTGATAATACCGTAGTATTCAAAATCGATCAGAATGCCGTACTGGATACTGCAAAGCACGGCCATGACCATGCTTCCTCTCCTGAATAGAAGCATGCTCGAATAGATAATAATTACCAGATAAAGAAATGAAAAAATGCTTGCAAAACTGCCGGTAACATAAATTATTGTTGTTACGGCAAAGGTGTCGATCCCGATCTGTATATAAGCAAAGATAAGTTTCCGCTTGATATGTTTAAAAATTAAAGCGTAGCAAAAAGAAAGAAGGAAAATTGTAACGATAAGTCCATATAAAACCAGAAGGGACCCCGTTAGAGGGAAAGGTTTTTCACTGAATTGCAGAATAATAGTCGATCCCAGCAGCAGTGAAGTAAAAACGACCCGTAAAAACATAACCCATTCAAGCTTATGATATAAATCATCTTCGGGCTTGTTTGAGTAATCAGGCATAATATACGTCTCGGAAATTCTATCCCGCTAAAGGGAATATCTCATAAATCTTGTAATTTATTGAAAATAAAGGTCTTTTTTGGCTTACGTTTTTAACTCGGACATAGCCCCAGTGAAATAGAAAAAAAGTTTCACGGGATAAAAATAATGGAATGTTGGAATAGTGAACTGTTGGTTTTTAAAGGAATTTTGTTATTTATGATTTTTTTTTTAACTATCCTGTCAAGATAAATTTTATCAATAACCCATTTTCCCGTCTTTCCAAGACCCATTACTCCATCATTCCAGTATTCCAACGTTCCAATTGTGAGTGAAGCGAACTAACTTGAGCCATTATTCCAACATAACAATTCGGATGAAGTGAAATCCAAAGGTTCACGGGTTAACCAACGGCTGCCGCCATTTTGAATATGGGCAGATACATGGATACAACCAGACCGCCGATAACACCACCCAGAAATACCAGCATAATCGGCTCTATCAGCGAAGTCATGTTTTCCACCGCCTGGTCGACCTCTTCGTCGTAAAAATCGGCGATCTTATTTAACATGGTATCAAGTGCACCGGTAGATTCACCGACAGCAATCATCTGGCATACCATAGACGGGAAAACGCCACTTTCGGAAAGAGGATCGGACATTGTACGGCCTTCAGCAATGGCGGATCGAGTTTCGTATATA
>Ga0307991_1001203_pt1 | contig 18347 bp, 19 predicted proteins | sample EllFjometagen131_FD_203146 | JGI IMG/M metagenome (GOLD analysis project Ga0307991, IMG submission 203146) | Marine microbial communities from Ellis Fjord, Antarctic Ocean - #131 | ecosystem: Environmental > Aquatic > Marine > Unclassified | place: Southern Ocean | collected 2014-10-08 | reverse complement strand
TCTGATTCATTAACAATTATAGTAAGTGAAGAAACAGGAAATATTAGTATTTCCGTTGATGGATATTTAGATTTAGATATAAGTAAAGAATCTTTATTACTGTATTTAGAAAAGCATTTACAAACATAAAAGCCGTTACAGGCTTTTTTTGTTTGCTATTCAGTTTTTTATGGAGTAATGGTATCATAATAGGAAATATGATATAATAAATATTGGTATTAGAAATTAGGTGATGTTATGGAAAAATACGATGTAGTAATAATAGGTGGAGGACTTGGAAGCCTTACAATAGCGACTTATTTATCAAAGAGATTACGTAATGTTGCTGTTTTCGAAGACGGGAAAAGAAAGAAAATAGCAAAATATACAAATCGTCTTAAAGACAAAGAAAACAATAAGTACGATTTTAAGTTTTATAATCACGACCTTGGCGGAGTACATCAAGGCGATTTATTCTATGAATATATAAAAAGATGTGGCTTAGAAGATAATTTTGAATATTTTGATAATCCATATGTAATGATTGTAGATAAAAATAAAAGAATAGTAAAAAGACCCAATGATTACGCTGATTTCTTAATATATCTAGTAAGACATTATCCAAAACAGAGAGATCAAATACATCTACTTTTTAATGATATATCGAGACATCATGAGAATTACAAGGAACAAAAACAAGCAAGATTAAATAATTTAGAATATACCTTGCCTTCAATATTGATAGAATTAGGAGATTTGAATTTATTTGAGGTCTTAACTAAGTATTTTAATGATGAAGATTTAATTAACGAGTTTTCTTTAGTGTATGATTCGATAGGTATTCCACTAAATGAAATTAATGCATACAATTATTTCATTAAATGGTTTGATACATTTATAGATGGATCACACTTTATAAAAACATCTTTTGATAAGATAGTTAAGACGTTTTCCAGTGAAATTTCTAAAACAAGAGACAAGATATTTACTGGCAGAAAAATTGAAGAATTCGTTATTAATAATGACGTTATAGAAAAGATTATTGATTCAGAAGGAATTGAGATTCAAGCAAAACATTATGTAATTAATATGAGAATTGATAACTTTGTAGATCAGTATTTACCAGAAGATGAGAAAATTAAAGAAGATTTCTCAGCAATGTATAGTTCAATAGAAAACAAAAGAGTTGTTAATACTGTGTATATAGGACTTAGTAAAGACGCTAAACAACTTGACATAAAGGAAAAACACTATTTATTTAGTGAAATTCTAGAAGATGAAGTAAGAATTTTAAGTTTAGTAAATTATAGAGAAATTGATGATTCAAGCTGTAAAAAAGGATTAGGAGCTATATTAGTAGAATTTATTGATGATGATTTACCAAGAAAACGAAAACTTGCTCAAGTAATTGATCAAGTTTCAAAGTACTTTCCTAAAATAATTGATAATATTTCAGTTAGTAAAATAGGACAAAAAAGAGAGTATTTTGGAGGAATATCTAGTAAAGAATATTGGAAAAATAAAACAATTAATGATTTATTTGAATTGGATGACTATAGCTCTCTTAACCCGTTTTCCAATAGTTACTTCATTGGTGCTTGGGTAAAACCAGAGGCAGGAATTTCAGGTATTATACAAGCAGGAGTTGAATACGGAGATATTATAGATGATTTGATTTATCATGGAGAAGATGAAGACTATTTCATAACACATGATGAGTTAATGGCTATAATCGCACACCAATATATTCCTAATGCACTTGGGAAAAAAGAAAAGAACATACAGTTCTTTGTTGGAAAAGATTCATATTACATTAGAACTAAATCAAAATATCATCGTGTATTTAAAGGTGTCAGTGATATTTCAGACATTATAATCATAGCTACAAATCAATGTTTGTATGATTTGAGTGTGGGTAACACAACATTGGAAAAGGCTTTAGATAATGGAACACTTGAATATGTTGGAGATAGAGAATTTCTAGAAGATGTTATTGAGGGATTCGATATGGGAATAGAAATTGAAAGTACACAAAGATATAGCTATGTCCAAGGAAAATATGGACTTAAGTTTATGCTTGCTATATTAATGGTGATTACTTTATCAAACTTATTAGCAAATTATCATAATTACATTATTGTAGCGCCAGCTACATTTGTTTTCTTAGCAGGTATTATTTACTGGAAATACCGTATCTACAAGATTATTAGTGTGTTTGAATATGTTATAGTTTCAATATACTTTATTCTGTTTATCCTGAGTATTTTTATACCAGAATTAAATACATTCAAGGATAGCAGGTATACTTTATTGTTCTTTTCAATCTTTTGGCTGTTTACATGGCTAATTAACAAACCTGTAGCATTTCTCTTTATAAGACATGATTATCGTCCAGATTACACAAGAACAAAGTTATTTAAATCAATGTGTGGCGGACTTACGTTTATTTGGGGAATGATATTTTTAGTAATTACTATTTCAAGCATAGTTTTAGATAGAAGTTTTTCATCTTTAACTTATTACTTAGCCATTCTCGGACTTTTTCTTACATATTTTTATCCTAATTCTTACGTAAAAGGAACAATTGATAAATAACAAAAAGGTGATGTAGATGAATATTTATATTGTAATTGGAATACTTTCAGTATGGGTAATATATGATGTAATACTGAAATTATCAAACAAAAAGAAAACTGACTATAGTTTTATAGTCACTTTTGCGTTTGTTCTTGGTCTTGGATATTTTTATTACTATAAAGATTTTGATTCAAAGAACTTCGAGTATTTCTCTTACGCGCTAACAACAATGTTTATTGTAGTTTTGATTAGTAAAACATTAATATATACCTTTAAAAGAGACATATCAGCTGAAGGATATATGGATCTTGAAAAAGAGATTAAAGAAATTAATGAAATGGCTGATATGCTTCAAAAAAGATTTATTTCTACAATTGAAATACTACACGATGGGATGTGTTTCAAAGATGAAGGTGAAGATTTCTTTGGTACAGATCGCTTTATTGAGATATTTGGATTAGAAAACAACATATTTAGTGAAGAAACATTTGAAGAAAAGATATATAAGGATGATCTAGTAGAATATAAAAAAGTTCTTGAAAAATTGACGAAAAAAAGTCCGATTTATAACACTACATATAGAGTAACAAAAAACGATAATTATGTATGGATAAAAGAGGTAGGAAGAAAGATAATTTTAGATAAAAAATCGTCATATATTTCTATAATAAAACCAATGGATATAAAGCAATTTCCAGAGACTGAAATTGAAGTATTAAATGAATTACCTAGACATAAAAAAATGCATGAAGAAATACAAAAATTAACTCGGTTAGGAACACCATTTACTCTCATATATATTCGACTGACCAACATACCAAAAATTAATGAAAAATATGGTAGAGATGTAGGCGATTTGATGATGGGAGAATACCTTAAAAAACTACGTTACAATTTTATAAAAGATAACTGTAGTCTTTACCGTGAAGGTGGTATTAATTTTGCCTTAATTGTCAAGGATGAAAGAAAGGTTGAATTAATCGATAGAGCATTAGAACATGGAGGCGACTTATTCAACATGAAAATGGTTTTTGGGGGCATAACCCAAACTTTATACCCAAATCTCGGCCTATCACAATCAAGTCATAATGCTAAAAATGCTGATGATATAATTGAAGAAGCAAATGAAGCACTTAAAATTACACTGAAAGAATCATATGATGCAAATTACCATTATTATGAAAAAAAGTAATTCATTAGACTAATGAAATAGTTATTAAAAATGAATTATTTTTTTACCTAAATTTGCATCATTTCTATTCGCAATCATATCCATATAATAAGTTGTGAATACAATTGTGGATAACTCAAAAAAAACAAGTTAAATAGTTAATGTATTCAAGTGAGTATATTTAGCATATTATTTACATAAATATATTTTTTAATTTAGTAAATATAATTATAATTTTCTATAATTTTATTTATCATATTCAACATTTAATTTATGATGTAGTTTTTATTATTTTAAAATTTTTATTTGTAAAAATATTTTTTGTAAAATGTCGAAAAATATTGTAAAATTATATATATGCATACTTATTATAGAGGAGTGAAAAAAATGAAGTATTCTGCGATAATATTAAGTGCTGGAAAAGGTGTTAGAACTGGTTTAAAAATGAATAAGAACTTTCTTGTTGTAAAAGGGAAAATGATTATAGAATATAGTGTAGATTTCTTTAAAAAAGATCCTAATTGTTGTGATATAGTATTAGTTGTCTCTACTACTGATTTTTCTCAAGCTTCTAGTATATATAAGGATGAGGATGTATCGGTTATATTGGGTGGAAATACAAGACAAGAAAGTACGTTTAATGCTCTTAATGAAGCTGTTTATGATGATGTACTGATTCATGATGCAGCTAGACCTTTTATATTTAGTCCCTCAATTTCAAATATTTGCTCAAAATTGTCTAAATACTCTTCTATTACACTTGGTGTAAAAGTTAAGGATACTATTCAAATAGTCGAGGGAAACCGCATTGTTAAGACGCTTGATAGAAATAAACTGATTCAAGTTCAAACTCCACAAGCTTTTAAAAAAGAATTGCTTATTAAAGCTCACAAACTAGCCATTGAAGATGGTTTTACAGGCACGGATGACACCGTTTTGATGGATAGATATTTAGGTATTAGCGCTTTTGTTGTAGAGGGAGATTACAGAAATATAAAATTAACTACAAAAGAAGATATAAAAATATTAGAGGTGATTTTAAATGAGAATAGGGCATAGCACAGACATTCATAGGTTAGAACCAGATAATAAATTACTTATTGGTGGAGTTAATATTCATCATTCTGTCGGAAGTGTAGGACATAGTGATGGCGATTGTTTACTTCATACAGTTTGTGAGTCTTTGATTGGCGCTTTAGCACTTGGAGACTTAGGTAAATTGTTTCCAGATACTAGTGAAGAATTTAAAGGAATTAGTTCTAGTTTACTTGTTAAGAAGGTTATGAGTGAAGTGAAGAAACAAGGTTATAAGGTTGTTAATATTGATTCAACTGTATTTTTAGAAGAACCTAAACTTAGTCAGTACATAATGGAAATGCGTGTTAATATTGCAAATTTACTAGAAATAGAGATAAGTCAGGTTAGTGTTAAAGCAACAACAAGTGAAAAAGTTGGTATTGTTGGTAGAAAAGAAGCAATTATGACTGAAAGTATAGTATTATTAGAAAAAGGACTAAAAAAATTGTAATACATTTGAGGTGAATTTAATGGAAACGCAAAAAAAACTTTACAGAGTTAATGAAAACAAAGCAATAATGGGTGTTTGTTCGGGAATTGCTGAATATACTGGGACTGATGTCGGTGTTGTTAGGATTATAACAGTATTAATAGCCTTGTTTACTGGGGTTCCTATCATTTTGTATATAATAATTGGACTTGTATTACCTGTAAAAGAAGTAGAAATAGCAAAAGCTGAAACAGTAGAGGAAGATGAATATTCTTATAATAAAGAAGATTATAAGTACTAACTGATTTATTGTTGGAGGGTATTTATTTCAAATTAATCAGATATATGTGTTTTACTTTTTTATATTCTTCTATATAATAGTATTGATTGAGTTTACAGTATTAGTCTATATGGAAAAAGATGAAGTTAAAGAATATAGAAGAAAATATTTAGAGGAGGTAAAAAAATAATGATTGAAACTGAACATGGAAACTTTGATGTGATTAAAGATTATAGAGAAGCACTTGAAGTAAAAGCTTTTAATGATCGATATATTCCTTATTTAGATAAATATATCTACATTGTTGGAGATTATAGTTCTGAAATGTTAAGATTTAAAGGTTTTACCAAGGATAACTATGAAACTATTCCTGATTACTTAATTGAATCTTGTGTCCCTAATGCGCCGTATTATGTTCTTAAACGATTAAATAAGGAGTAATCCTTATTTTTTTATTAGCGTATTAATTAACCTTTAAGAAAAGTTATTGTATAATATGATTGCACTAGATAAGAGGTGAATACAATGGATGATGTTCTAGTTGAGAAACAAGTAAAAGAAATATTACACAAAGTAAGACCTTATCTTCAAAGAGATGGTGGAGATGTTAAGTACATAGGGTTTAAGGACGGCATTGTATACGTCGAAATGATGGGAGCATGTGTTGGTTGTGGAGCATTGGACTCAACATTAAAAGATGGTATCGAAGCAATCCTTTTGGAAGAGGTACCTGGTATAATTGGAGTAGAAAACATTTAACACTAATAATAGGAAATCGCTATATATGGACATATTTGTCAATAGAAAACCATTAAATGGTTTTCTTTTTATATAATTACTTTTAAGTTATTAATATATTTGCTATACTATTTATGAGTAATCAAAAATGAGGTGTTTTAATAATGGAGTTAGGTAGCATTATTAAAGGTGAGATTACGGCAATTAAACCATATGGTGCATTTGTGAAAGTGGATGAGGATTACATAGGACTTATCCATATATCAGAGTTTAGCGATGGTTTTGTGCGTGGTATAGAAGACTATGTAAATATAGGAGATGTTATAGACTTGAAAGTCTTAGACGTAATTAACAATAGACTTAGCTTAAGTTATAAGGCATTGCATAAGAAAAAGAAAAGATATAACATTGAATTGCTTACGGGTTTTGAACCTTTAAAAGAAGAACTAAATGATTGGATTGAAAATTATATTATGAAAAACGATGATTAATCATCGTTTTTTGTTAGATTATGTTGTATTTTATATACAATTTTATTGATTTATGGTACTATTTTAAGCGAGATACAGGAGGTATATATATGAGTAAATATTTGAAAGTAAATTATGGTAAAGCGCTAGAATTCGTTGATTCTAACGATTTTAATCTTTTTGAAGATGAGTTAAAAAAGGCTCATTCTACTGTCCATGAAAAGAGCGGACTTGGAAATGAATTTTTAGGTTGGGTAGATTTGCCTGTAAACTATGATAAACAAGAGTTTTTGCTAATTAAAGAATCGGCACAAAAAATTAGAAGTAATTCTGATATATTAATAGTTATTGGAATTGGTGGTTCATATCTTGGATCTAAGGCTGCAATAGAAATGTTAAATAAACATTTTAATAGAGACAAAGAGATTGAAGTTATTTTTGTCGGACACAATATTTCAAGTTCATATATTATGGATTTAGTAGATTATATTGATGGGAAAGACTTCTCTATAAACGTTATAAGCAAGTCTGGAACCACTACAGAACCAGCAATTGCATTTAGATTATTTAAAAAGCTTCTTATCGAAAAATATGGTAAAGAAGAAACAAAACATAGAATTTATGCTACAACAGATAAAGAAAAAGGAGCTTTAAGATCTTTAGCAATTAAAGAAGGATACACTACTTTTATTGTTCCTGATGATATAGGTGGAAGATTTAGTGTTCTAACAAGTGTAGGATTGCTTCCTATTGCAGTTAGCGGGATTAACATAGAAGAGATTATGAATGGTGCAAAAGACGCCTATAAAGAGTATTTAGATAACTCTATTGATAATGAAGCATACAAGTATGTTGCAATGAGAAATCTATTATATAGAAAAGGTAAAAAAATAGAAATGTTGATAAATTATGAGCCTTCTTTGTTCTATCTAGGAGAATGGTGGAAACAATTATTTGGAGAAAGTGAAGGAAAAGACAATTTAGGAATATTTCCTTCAAGCGCTTCATTTAGCACAGATTTACATAGTTTAGGACAATACATTCAAGATGGAGAAAGAATTATATTTGAAACAGTGTTGAATGTACAAAAATCGAGAAGAGAATTAATTATTGAAAGTGATGATCTTAACCTAGATGGGTTAAACTATTTAACTGGGAAAACAGTGGATTATGTCAACAACAAGGCATTTTTAGGAACTTTACTTGCACATACTGACGGCGGCGTACCTAATATAATTATTGATATTCCAGAGATTAGTCCTTATAGTTTTGGATATCTAGTATACTTTTTTGAAAAAGCATGTGCAGTTAGTGGATATATATTGGGTGTAAATCCATTTAATCAACCAGGAGTGGAAGATTATAAGAAAAATATGTTTGCTTTACTTGAAAAACCAGGATTTGAAAAACTTACAAAAGAACTTAAAAAGCGTTTGAAATAAATGCAAAGCGATTCTTAATTGAATTGCTTTTCAAATTCAGTATATCCGACTTGAGGTGTGTAAAATGGCAAATAAAAAAGTTGTATTTGCAGAATTATTATTAGTAGTTGTCACGATTATTTGGGGGTTAGGGTTTCCTATTACAAAAATTGCAGTAAATATGGGATATGGGGCTAGCACAATTATGGTTGGTAGGTTTGTCACTGCTAGTTTGTTGTTAACTGCGATTTATTATAAGAAATTGAAATTGATAAATAAAACCATACTTAAGTACGGAATCATAACTGGGGTCTTTTTGTTCTTTGGTTTTTACTTCCAAACGCTGGGTAATGTTTATACTACGCCATCTAAAAATGGTTTTATAACACAACTAAATATTGTATTTGTTCCGTTTTTGTATTATTTATTCTTTAAGAAAAAAGTAGATAGATATAATGTAATTAGCGTCCTTGTAGCTGTATCAGGAATGTTTTTACTTAGTTTTGATAAAACTGGATTTTCTGGAATAAATATAGGTGACTTTTTCACTTTCATATGTGCTATAATGGTTGCTCTACATGTTGTAGCAGCTAGTTTTTACCAAAAGAAGTATGATTTTGATCCTGCTTTATTTGTTATTATAAATATATATGCTTCAATGGTTCTTTCGGTGATATTTATGTTGATATTTGACACGTTTCCAAAGATTGTACTATTTGATTTGTGGCCATTACTTTTCTTGGGGGTATTAAATACCGCTTTTGGATTCTTAGTTCAAAGCTATGCTTTAAAAATAAGTTTGCCAACAAGAATAAGCCTGATAGTCGCTTTAGAAAGTGTTTTTGCAGTAATTGGATCAGTTCTTATTATAGGTGAGATATTAACTATTCAGATTGTTATTGGGGGGTTCTTAATAATCAGTGGTCTTATTATTACTGAATTGAAGCCATTCAAAAAAACAGAGTTTAAAAAGATATAACATCTTACTTGTGTTTTGATATTGATAGTTATATAATACAAGAATCATTGTTGTTGGAGGTGTTATTGTGAATGAAGTTTTATTAGAATGGATTGGGTATATTGCAAGTTCAATCGTACTTGTTTCCTTGTTGATGAGTTCAATAAAAAAATTAAGATGGATTAACTTATTTGGAGCTTTGTTATTTGGAGCTTATGGGTTTTTAATTGGCTCTTTACCTACTGGTTTTATGAATCTGGGAATAGTGATTATTGATATTTATTACCTTTCTAAAATGTACTTATCAAAAGAATACCTAAGAGTTTTGCCTATTGAAGGTGATACAAGCTATTTAAAGTATTTTTTAGATTATTATAAGAAAGATATTGAAAAATTTTTCGATACAACTAAATTAGACATAAGTAAGGCAGTAGTAAGATTATATTTGTTAAGAAATATGAACCCTGCAGGTATATTTGTATGTAACGAATATGATAATCATACACTTGAAATTGCTATTGATTATGTAATTCCAATGTATACGGATTTTAAAATTGGTTATTTTGTATTTGAGAAGCAAAAACTTTATTTTTTAGGAAAAGGATATAATAGATTTGTAGTTTTTACAAAAAATATTGATCATATTAAGTATATAAAAAAAATGGGATTCATTGAATCCAATTTTAACGGGGTTAAGGGATTTACAAAAGACATAAAATAAGGAGTTATCAACTGATAACCCCTTTTTATTTACTCGAACGCTCTGAAATGTATTGTTTTTCCTGTGCTTTTTACATCAATTGAGGTTACATCATAATAGCATTCCCCATCAGTTTGGTATATTTGAGGTGAAGTGAAAGTGGCTTTTATGTGTTTTCCTTTTGTATGGAATATATATTTTTTGAATTTAAGATGTTTACCTGTATAGATTGTTAAGAAGATGAATAATAAGAAAATCTTTCTAATTGAGTGGACAACTAATACATCAAGATTTTCATCATGTATGTTAGCTTGTGGAGCCATTTTCATACCACTACCTATATATTTTCCGTTATTAATAGATATTAAGTAAGCTTTTTTAAAAACATGCTCTTTTCCATCTACATTGATTGTTATAGGTTCAGGAATGTATTGAATTAGAGCTTTTATTGTACTTTTTATGTATCTATAAAATCTTTTGTTAGCACTCTTTTCCATCAAGTATAAAACGTAGCCATCTACCCCTATTCCTGCTCCATTAATGAAGTTAGTTTTTATTCCTGTATCTAGTATAGATTCCATAACATATTGTGGTGCTTCATCAGAACCTCTTAAGCTACGCATATAGTCATTTCCGGAACCGTTAGGCTTCAAATATATGTCTTGTGTAAAATCATAATTTACCGTTTCATTTACAAAGCGGTTGATAGTACCATCCCCGCCGAGTAAAATAACTTTATCAATGTCCTTTTTAGTATCCAAGTATTCTTTGATATTTTGAATTTTAAGAATATTTTTTAAACGAAAGGGTGTTTTATTTTTTTTATACTTTCTTATAAGTTTATTAGTTTGAATATTTGATTTTTTATTATTTGATAGTGGATTATATAGAATTAAATCCATGAATTATCACTCCTTTTATTAGAATTATATCATATGGATGATTTTATATACATATATTTAGAGTTTATATGATATAATTTTTTATATATAAAATATATATAATAGGTGATTAGATGTATAAAGAACTTGTGATTAATGATTTACATGAAATGAAGGTATTCGCAGAAGAAATTGGGGAAACTGTATTTCCTGGTTTTTTGCTTTGCTTAGAGGGAGATCTCGGTGCAGGAAAGACTACTTTTACTAAATATTTTGGTAAAAAGATTGGGGTTAAAGATATTATTAACTCACCTACCTTTACTATTCTAAAGATATATGAAGGAGAATATACTCTGTATCATATGGATGTTTACCGTTTAATGGGAATTGGAATGGATTATGAGTTAGAAGAGTATATATATGGGGATGGGATTTGCGTTATTGAGTGGTATAAAAATATTATCGAGAGTATCCCTAAGGAAAGATTAGTAATTGAAATAGAAATAATTGATTTGAATAAAAGATTATTGAAAATAGAAGGAACTGGTAAATATGAAGAAATCGTTAAGAAGATTAGTAATTGATTCAGCAACTAAATATCTATATGTGGCATTATATAGTGATTTAGTCTGTTTGGGAAAGTATTATGAAGAAGGAAACAATGATCATTCAGTTCAACTTATGAAAGAAATAGAACGAATTTTCAAAAATAATGAATGTAAGATTTCAGATTTAGATGAGATTATTATTGGAATTGGACCAGGAAGCTACACAGGGTTAAGAATAGGTGTAGTTGTAGCAAAGATGTTTGGTTGGAATAATGATATAAAAGTTTTATCAGTAAGTAGTTTAGCATTAATGGCAAGTAGTGTTATTAGTGAAAAAATGATTATTCCTGAAATAGATGCAAGAAGAGGGAATTCTTTTCTTGGAGGATATAAATATAATGGGAAAAGGCTAGAATTAGACATTGAGGAAAGAATGGTAAATCTAGAAGATTTTACTAAATCAGTTGCTAAAGACTATCAAATAGTAAGCAAAGGCGAAATGAATCTTGAAGTAATCCTTAATTCTAATTTACTAAATGAGGTAAAAGACATTCATTCACTTAGCCCTAATTATCTAAGAATTACAGAAGCGGAGAGAAATTTAAAGTAGTTTTTTCGATTCTAAAAAAGAAGAGCTATCAGCCAATGGAACTTAAGGATGTGATATTTTGAACATTAGAGTTAGGAAAATGGATTTAAGTGATATTTCTTTTGTATATGAAGAAGAAATAAAAATATTCGGGAAAAGTTTAGGAGAAAAAACTTTATACAATGAAATAATGTATAATGATTTATCTAGATATTTCATTGTTCTTGTTGATGATAAAAGAGTGGGATATGTTGGTAGTTGGCTTACTTTGCCAAATGCTGAAATTCTTAATTTGTTCGTCTTAGATAGGTTTAGGGGCAACAAAATAGGAAAATTATTGATGGAAAAGGTAATAGAAGTCTGCAATGAAAATGATATAGAAGTATTATCTTTAGAAGTAAATGTAAATAATAAATATGCAATAGATATGTATAATGATCTTGGATTTATAATTGGAAGTGTTCGAAAGAATTATTATAATAATAAAGAGGATGCTTTACTTATGATCAAAGAGTTAGGAGGTAAAAAGTGATTATATTAAGTGTAGAAAGCAGTTGTGATGAAACAAGTGTTAGTATAGTAAAAAATGGAAAAGAAGTATTAAGTAATATAGTATTAAGTCAAATTGATATCCATAGTGCATATGGAGGAGTTGTCCCTGAAATAGCTAGTAGAGAACATATTAAAGGAATAACAATGGTTTTTGAACAAGCATTAAAGGAATCTGGAATTGATAGAAAAGATATTGATTTGGTTGCTGTAACAAACGGTCCTGGTCTTATTGGAAGCCTATTAATTGGCGTAAATGCTGCAAAAGCTTTTGCCTTTAGTAATGATATTGAGATCGTTGGAGTACACCATATTGCAGGGCATATATATGCCAATGCAATAAAAGAAGACTTGGTATTTCCGCTTATTTGCCTTGTAGTTAGTGGTGGACACACCGAACTAATTTTAATGAAAGAGCATTATGATTTTGTAAAATTAGGAGAAACAATGGATGATGCTGTTGGTGAAGCATATGATAAAGTTGCAAGAACAGTAGGGCTAGGATATCCTGGAGGACCAATTGTAGATGAATTAGCCTTTGAAGGGAAACTAAACTACAAAATGCCTAATATAAGCTTAGGAGATAGCTATAATTTTAGTTTTAGTGGGATTAAATCTCATGTTATAAACTTAGTACATAATATTCAACAACGTAATGAGGAAGTAAATATACCTGATTTATGTGCTAGTTTTCAAGAAACCGTTTCAGAAGTACTAGTTTCAAAAAGTATTAGAGCAATTAAAGAATATAATGCAAAAATGTTTATTATTGCTGGAGGAGTTGCGGCAAATAAAGGTTTAAGAAATAAAATAAGTAAGAGGATAACTAATGTAAAAGTAGTAGTCCCTTTATTTGAATACTGCACAGATAATGCAGCAATGATAGCTATTGCTGGATATTATCAGTATTTGAAAAATCATAAAACTGATGATATGAGCTTAAATGGGACATCAAGAATGGTTTTAAAATAAAATAATTAAGTTATCTTAAGTAGTTACTGATGTAGAACAAGACAAGTATATTTCATAGCTTAAAATTATAAAATTCATAAAATATTCACATATTTTCTATATACTAGGGTTGTATAAGAAAGAATTGAATGGAGGAAACACAAATGACAAAATTATTTTTGGCGATTTTTATACCAATACTATTTATTTTAGGAACACCTGTGTTAATTGGTGCTATAATGTATGACGGTAGTGGGGATCAAGATATGCCTACTTATCTATATACAGAAGATGCAGATGCAGAGAAAATGTTATATAAAGAACTTAGTGATTCTATATCTGATGTTGAATCAGAATTAACTACAGATATGGTATTCAATTTACACCAAGATATTATTAACACTGCAATATTTGAACTATTCTCAGCTGAGGATGTAAATCCTAACTATATGCCAGGAGAAGACTGTGATAGTGATGAATGTAACTTCGTATTTAGTGAAGTTCAACAAGTAGAAGGGTTCGATATTGGGCTTAGAATTGTTGGTGCATGGGTAGATTTTCAAGATGACAAATTTATTGCAAATTTATTCTTAGAAATTAATTTTGATAATGGATTTGCTTATAAAACTATTATTGAAGTTCATTTCTCATTTAGAGATTTACCAGATAAATACGAATTAGAGTTTGAAAAAATTCAAATCGGGAGTTTACCAATTCCTAAAGCTCTAATTTCATCTGTACTTGATTTAGTTGACAAACAGATTGATCAAGTGGATATACAGGAACAAGCCGATGATATGCCTATAGGAGATTTAGATATTTCTAGTATGTCATATACTTTAATGAAAGATGATATATTAGCAGAACTTCAAAGTTCTCAAGAGGGTGGAGATGAAACTGGTGGTGTTTTAGCTCAAGAAGTTTTATCAATTATATTTGATAATGAGTTAATTAAATTCTCGTTTGAAGAAGAAGAATTTCTCTTAACTGCAGCAATTTCTAAATTCAAAAGTGAAGAATCAGATATTCCATCATACCTTTACGATTTGCATGATAGAGTAATTATTGATGATGTTGAAGTAATTGGAGATTATAATCCTCTTTTATTCGATATGGAGAGTTATTTAATTGATAAATTTACTGAATATGTATTCAATTATGCTTTGGCACCTGACAGTGACTTTACAATCAATGAAAGAACATTTAATAAAATCATTTATTCAACAACTGATGGTTTTTCAGACACAAGAACGACTTATGAATATGTAAACGACTTAGGAGAAATTGAAATTATTGATATAGGATTAAAAGCTATTTGGTTTGAGTTAGCTCCTGATGAAATCTATATTAATGCACTATTTAGAATTGCAGGAATCGATTCATTACTTCAAATAGTGGCTTCAGAAGTACCAACTTCTTCAACAGCTGAATTAGCATTTGAATTTACTGAAATTTCATTTGGTAAAGATGAAGGCGAATTTGAACCGGAATACTTAGGTATAACTGAATTGGAAGTATTCACGGATTTATTTGAATCAATGGATAGTATTCCATTTGGTACATTTGCTGACGGTGTTTTAACACTTAGTGCTAGTAGCTTAACAGACTTAATGCAAGATGGATCTACAGAAGGGGCTATTATTGTTAATGAAATTAGTTTAGTTCAAGACGGAATAGTACTAGATATTGAGCCTTCAATGTATACAGACTTATTAGATGCATTTACAACAGGACTTAATGAAGTACTTGAAGATCCAGCATTACTTACAGGACTTGAAGATGCACTTGATACAGAGACAGATGGACCAGAACAAGATGTATATAATGGTGTAGTTGCCCTTCAAACAGAATTGTTAGATGAAGGAGAAGTAGATATAGAACTTGTTACCGGTCTTGTAACTGATATGTTTGAAAACTTCGAAGATATGGACCCAGAATCTCAAACTGCATTCTTAGAAGCATTTGAAGACTTAATTGGTGATGCATTTGGAGACATATATTCTAGTTTAGAAACAACACCTTAATAAAAAAAGTTAAAATAAAATATAATATTTATAATTTTAGATAAGATATAACCCACATATAGAAAAACCCTTAGTAAAACAAAGGGTTTTTCTTGCAGGTTATGATATTTCACAAATAATTATTGAAACAATGTGTATTTTAGCAGATGATGAATATGAGCTTTTTAGTTCTGAATTAGAATAAGAATCATAATCAGATAGATTGGAGGGATACTTTGAAACCTGGCGAAGAATTAATGGTACTGCTTGAATTAAATGAGTACGATATTCTTAAATATAAGCTAAAAAAACAACTGGAATTTGAAGACTCTGGTAATTTAGAGTTATATAAGCAGAAGAATTTCGCAGATTTAATAGTAAATCACTATTCATTTGATGAAAATGAAGACTTTTTACATCGTAATCCCTTAAATTACCAATCTGATTGGGATAGAAGTGTTGTCAGTATAGACCAATTCTTATTTACTCATCCTGAAATGGATGAGGAAATGTGTTTTAAAGACTTATTAGCATTAGAAGATATGAATGCGATTAACAAAGATAGAATTCTATATGATAACTTGGATAATTGGGAAGAAGAATATAGAGAAGCAAATGTAATCAAGATGGAAAACCTAAGGGAAATGATGAAATTACTTCCTAGAAGAAGTAGCAAGTATCGAAAACCTGGTATAGCAGGGCTTTTTATTAATATTTTACTTATTTTTGTTGGTATCATGATATATTTAAATCCTGAGTTTATTCAATCTTCATCACTTGTTATCGTACCTGAACTAGTAGTTGATTTAAATCAATTGCTATATGATACTCAATGGTTTTCATTTTTAGGACTTGCTTCTATCTTATTGCTGGTATTATATGTAATACTTAATAATGCTTTTTCAAGGTTTTCAAGAGATTTTAGAAGTGAAAAAAATAAATATGCTGAAAGAACTTTTGACAAATGGGAAAAAGAAATGAAAAAATCACAACTTAAACAGTCTAGAATACTCAATGATTACGCTGATTTAGTTATTAAAGAGCCTTCTAAAAGCTTTTTAAAACTAAAAACACTCATTGGTCCAGAGCTGTTAATGAATAAATTTAAAGCATATGTACGAAGGGTTGAAAGTAGACATGATTGGATGACTAAACATTATTCTATAGTAATGTTTTGTTTTAGAACCTTGTTTATTGCATCTCTATTTATGTTTATCATATTTATGTTTGCTGGATTTGCCTTTTTAAGGGGGTGGATTGGTGTTTAAAAATAAAAAGAATAAACGTGAAGAGAATTTCGTAAATGACGAAATAGTTGTAGATACAATCTCACAAAAGTCAGAAGAAAAAGTAAAAACTATTAAGGATTCAAATCAAGAAGTTAAGCAAGAGAGAGCAGATAAAATAGAAAAATCTTCAATTTCTATGTTTCCCGAAATTGAAAATGGATTTAGAATAATAGGAAAAGAAGATAGAGAAGAAGCATTAAGAAATGATGAAAAGATTTTTGAGACATCAGTTTGTTCTAATGATGAAAAAGATGTTTTAGCAAGTAATAATCAAGATTTTGTAGCAGAACATATTGTAGATAAAGAACCTTTATATACAAAAGAAGATATCGAAGAAGAAATAAGTGAAGATAGCGCAGAAGACATCGCCATTTTTGATGAAATTGTTAAAGAAGGTATTAAGAAAGATATAAATGAGTATTTTGAAGAAGGAAAGAAAAAAAATAGAAAACTAATGAAAACAAAAGAAAAGAAAAAGTCGAAAAGACAACTAAAAATAGAGCGAGAGTTCGTTGAAATTAAAGACGAGGAATTTTTTATATTTGAAGGTGAGAAGTATAGAAAAATAGAAGATTTTATCAAATATCTAGATGAACATTACAAAGAAATTGATAAAATCGCTCAAAAAGTACTTACTAATGAGCATTTTTATGAATGGGTAAGTAAAAGTAGTGGTGTTTTTGATGAGAGCCTGAAAAAATTTAAAGAAATTAAAGAAAAAATCGAGAAATAAGTCTTTTCTCGATTTTATATTGTATAATTATCTTATGTATTATAGAATATCACATATATATTAAGAGGTGATTTTTATGAAAATTCAGCAGAAAACCCTATTTTATAAGATTTAACATTTAATAATGAACGTAACCAATAATTTAGAAAAGGGTGAAAATAATGGAAATAAGTCATTTCATAAACACAATAATTGAAGAAGATATTAAATCAGGGAAACACGATAGAGCAATAACAAGGTTTCCTCCTGAGCCTAATGGATTACTACACTTAGGACACGCAAGAGCGATAATCACTAACTACTCAATGGCTAAAACTCATGGAGGTTATTTTAACTTACGATTTGATGATACAAATCCAGTAAAAGAAGACATTTCTTTTGTTGAAGCTATTAAAAAGGATATCGCTTGGTTAGGCTGTGAATGGGAAAACTTGTTTTTTGCAAGTGATTACTTTGACGAAATGTACAATAGAGCAGTTCTACTGATAAAAAAGGGAAAAGCATTTGTAGATGATTTAACTGCGGATGAAATTAAAGAATATAGAGGGAATTTAACTACTCCGGGTAAAGACAGTCCTTATAGAAATAGAAGTATTGAAGAAAACCTAGAATTATTTGAAAATATGAAGAACGGTGTTTATGCTGATTCTAGTAAGGTTTTAAGAGTTAAAATAGATATGACAAGTCCAAACATGAATCTAAGAGATCCAATTATATATAGAGTTCAAAGAGCTTATCACCATAACACTGGTGATAAATGGTGTATCTATCCAATGTATGATTATGCACATCCTCTTGAAGATGCTATTGAAGGGATTACCCATAGCTTATGTAGTTTGGAATTTGAAGATCATCGTCCTTTATATGACTGGGTTATTGAAAACTGTGAAATGGAATGTGTCCCTAGACAAATAGAATTTGGGAAACTAAAAATTGCAGGAAAAGTAATAGGTAAAAGATATTTAAAACAACTTGTTGATAATAATAAAGTAATTGGATGGGA
>Ga0307991_1001202_pt1 | contig 18350 bp, 11 predicted proteins | sample EllFjometagen131_FD_203146 | JGI IMG/M metagenome (GOLD analysis project Ga0307991, IMG submission 203146) | Marine microbial communities from Ellis Fjord, Antarctic Ocean - #131 | ecosystem: Environmental > Aquatic > Marine > Unclassified | place: Southern Ocean | collected 2014-10-08 | reverse complement strand
GCACAGTTTTAATAAAAAAGCTTGTCCCATAGTGTAATTGGCAACACATCTGATTTTGGTTCAGAAGAGTCTAGGTTCGAGCCCTAGTGGGACAACAAACTATTAAGCGCTTTCCCCTATGAATAAAGGATTAGCGCTTATTTTATTTATAATCTACTGAAACATTACTGAAACAATTTACCAATTATCTAAGCAATTAAAGCGATAATTAATTTAAGCTGATTAGCAGATAGTATGTGTGTTGTAATGCTCTGATACTGCTTAATATGAGATAATTGATTAGGTGGCTTTATAATGAGTCAATATTTAAGTGGTAACGGTTCAGTATAAGCGTAGTGCGGGAATTCGTTGCACTTCACTTTCTGATTTGAACCGATGTTTATAATAAGTTATTTCATTCATTTTAAGTACTTAACCCCGCATTACGTTTATACAATGTTGGCGTTTCATTGTTATTTATTGGTATTAATTATTTTAGAAAATTCACTTTTGAACCAATTTGTAGATGCAAGATCAATAGGACTTAGATTGTATTCCTCTAAAAATGATTTATCAAAATAATCTTTCATACTAAAAGCTTTAAAAAAAACTTCAATTTTATCTGAAAATATGTATTCTATTATTTGATCATCTTTTTTGGATTTCATCTTCTCAGAATCAATTCTAAACTCTTCATAAGAATCTCTCGATTTCTTGTAAACTGAAATAATCGCTTCTTTCTTTGAATTCTTTTGATTAATTATTTCTGCTTCATACTTTTTTATATCAAAATTCTTTAATGCTAATTCAGATAAATTCTGAGGATGAAACAAGTAATTCTCGAAACAATAGTATCTGAGAATAAAATAGTTTGGGTATTTGTTCTGCAGTTTCATTATTTCATCATCCATTAAGAAGTCCCTATCTCGCAATCCAAACTTTTCTGGATTAGCACGTACTTTAATAAAAACTCCGTTACAATTCCTCTCTGGTATAAATGCTATATTCTTGAATTCCAATGAATCTAAGATGCTCGAATTTTTATTTTCACAGAATATTATAATCTTATCTTGGATTTGAGACATCTTAAGTGATTCTAATTCTTCATTAAATGATTCCCTTGCTTTAATAAGTTCATCATATTTTAAACTATCAAAATACTTTGGTATAATAAGTTCCCTGATTTTTGCTTGATATTTTCTTTGATCCTGAAAAAGACCTAATAACCTTCCTGAAAGACTATTGATTTTCTCATTAACCTCAAATTCAGCCTTCCTTTTTAATTCTTCAAAATCCTTAAGCCTGTCTGAGATTAAACTAATTTTCTCTTTTAGTTGCTTTCTTTCCTTTTCATTTGCAGTAATTATGTCATTTTGTTTCCTCTTTAAGAGAGCTTCTGTATCTTCGATAAATGTTTTAGAAATTTCATCTAATTTTACACTCATCTTTTCAAGTTCAGTATTTACTTTACCAAGTTTTGTTTCTAAGCTCTCACTAGTTTTCTTTTCTTTGACAAGTGCTTTTTGAGCCTCCTCAAATTTTTTTAACACTTCGTCTTTTATCAGTTCTGCATTTTCTTCGACAGTGTTTGAAGGTTTAATTTTTTGCCTTAGCGCTCTGTTTGTTAGTATTTCAGTTACTAATTCTTTACTGTATGTTTGGTGACCTTCAAATTGAGAAAGTGAACTAAGAATCGCTAGGCTGATCTTTTCAGATTCACTTTCAATATCTTTAAAAAGAAATGGCATACTAAAGTTCCCAAGAATTGCTTTTTCAAACTTTTCTGTTCTCGGTACCCAAAACTGAAGCATGGAAATAAGTTCATTTGGATGAATACAAATCCCTACCTTCTGAGAGAGATCTACTTTTTGCTTGTATTTGTCGTATTCTATGAAAGAAAAATCTAAGGTTATAATCCAATTAACAACATCTTTAGGTGAATCTATATATCTAGGACGGCGATCTTTAACAATGTGCCATATCTGGCAATCATGATTAAATTTATCATATATCCTGTTTTTTATTATATCTATCTCTGGCTCACTCAGCTTTTTTCCATTTCCATTTTTTTCTAATGTCCTTTTTAGCCTATAATCGGTTTGGACAACTAAATCATCAACTACTCTTTGGTCAGTTGAATAATTATCTACATTTTGATTATGTAATTCTAATCCTTTGCTTCTATAATAAACCGAAAAGTTTGTTAGGAAAGGTTCAAAGTATTCAGATGGTGGAATAATTCGCTTTACGTCATTACACTTTTGAAAGTATTTTTTTATTATCCCAGAAAACTCAGTACTATCTTCCACTGCTTTTGCATACTCTATTGTTGGTTTTATCCTTATAATATAATCTTGAAATTTTATGATTAAATTTTGGAATTCACTTATAGTGTTAGGTAGAATGTGAAATTTGACTTTGACCTTATTTTTAATTTCATCAAGTAATTCTAATAGAGAGTTTGTTGCTTCATTTGATGGATTATCATGCAAGTCCAATATAGTAAGAAGAAAATTTGTGTCAACAAATATTTTAAGATTCTGTTGTGTTTTGGACAATTTATAGATTTCATTTACAGTGTTTTCGTCAAGATTTGTTGCTTCAATAAAGAAGTATTCATTTAAAAGTTTCAACAGGAATTTTTTCGTATATATGTCTGTAATTTGCATATATGATACAACTATCTTCTCAATTTCAATACTGTCTTTATCATAGCATTTAGCAAAGTTTTGAAAACTATCTAATTCAGAAACGTTAATTGATTTTTGTCCAGAAATAAATTCATATGTCTTTGCCCCGATATCTTTTACTAGAGGGTGCAGCATTTTGACTTTAAAATCTTCCCATAATTTTTCTGGATCAATATTTTTACAATGGATTTGGGTTAAATCAACAAACTTCTGTTTAGCTTTGGTTTCAATTTTTTCTAGCTCTGCCTTATTTTCATTATAAGACTCAAATACACTGTCAGATAAAGCAAAAAGCTGATCTGCAGGATTAACTATTTGGTTTTGAGAACATAAGTAGTCAAATTGCTTAATTAATCTATTTTTATCAATGCCTTGCTTTAATTCGCCAATGATATTAGTAAGTATATTTTCTTTTGATTGAGGATAATTGCCAGAAGCACCAATCGATGAAATAATAATATTTTGAACAGCCGTTTCCCACCAACCACTTTCATTCAATTTTATGTGATGTACTAAAGTTGTAATATTTTTCATATAATAATTTTTGTTATATGGCCTAAGATTTATTTGTTCCTTGCAATGTTCGTTAAGGGTAAGTATAAGAATATGTAGCCGACTGCGTGGCACTTTTCTGTCAAACCATGATGAAGTTTGAGCGGGCTACAAATCTTAAAATTATGTACTTTCCCTGCCATTACTTATACAAAATGTTAGGCACCGTAATTATTGTTCAATAAAATCAACTTTATGCTGTCTCATAAATTCTTTTATTACATCTGCATGAATACATTCTCCAAGATGAATAAAGGAATAATCGCTTACTTTTTTTCTTTGTCCTTTTGTTATTATTTCATGGTTTTCTAAATCAAAACCTAAATGTAAATGTTTAGTTCGGCTTTGCATACCACAGACTAATCCATCGGCGTCAAACAAGGGTCCTCCACTTTGTCCTCTTAACCCAGGAATACTTAATTCTATACCAAATATAACTCCTTTGCCGTCCCCGAGAAATCTAGTAACCATACCTTCTATTGGAAAAATCGGGGAAGCATCTACTCCAGTTTTTGTCCATTCAATTTCATCAATTTTGTCATTGTACTCATAATTTGTGAATTCAGGAAATGGAAACCCAAGTCTACATAAAAACTTTCCTTGTTGAATTTCATTTGTATCTTTTTTGAAAACAGCAAATTCATTACACATTAACTTGTCAAAATCATTAAATTTTAGAATTGCAAGGTCATAAGTAGGATGAACATGCGACGTAAAACCAGACATTTTATCGACACAGTTCATAAATATATTTTTCAGTTGAACCGTTGTTTTATCGTCAATTTTATATTTCAACATTAATCCTTTAAGATTTCTTTTGAATTTTCCATCTCGCGGTAGTTTGTCACGTTCAGATTTAAATGCCGAATAATTTTTATTAATATTTTCTGATTGAACAAGTAATTCGATAACATGCTTACATGTAATCGCATAACCCTTGTCGTTTACAAAAAATAAGGTTGCAGCTCCAGGTAATATGTCATTACCCTTAAAGGACTTAGTAATCGTATGGATTGGTCTTGTATACTTTACTGCTTTTTCAATTGCTTTTACGAACATAATATTTCTGTTTTTGGGTTTGTTTTTATGGTGCCTAACGATTCAAGATGTGTAAACTTACATATATATAAACTATATCAAATTGAAAAAACTACATATACATCTTAAAATCTGGTGTGTATGTGTATTTTTTAGTAAAAATATACAATGTAATATTAATCAATAAGAGATATATAAAGATTTAGAAGTGTACAAGTTACAAATATTTTGGTATTTAAAAGAAAAGTTAGATATATTTTTGATTAGTTAACTGTTACAGCTAAACCAAAACCCCATTTAGGGTATTTGGGGTCAACCTTTCAATAAACTATTTAAACCTTATCAGTTTTAATCCTTGTATTGCATTTGCAGAATTCTCTATATAGTATGGGCATAAATGCAACTTGAAAATGTACTCCCCTTATATCATATATATCAATAGGGTGGTTAATCATACTCTATGGAAATACAGTCCCCAAAACACCAGGTTGGGGAGTTGGGTTTACAATTACTACCTTTCGAATATTTGCTATTACAGACAGCCTTCTGGAGATTAGAGACTTTTTCCTGTACTACTGCAAAACGATTAGGAAAGTCGTTCTACGGTTCCGGCTCTACTACCTTAAGTAACCTGTTTACCATTTCTTTTAGCTGATCAATTTCGGATTGCTGATCTTCAATGATCTTTTGTTGTTCTTTCATCGCCTCAACTAATAAAGCTGTTATTGGAGCATACTGCATATCATAGTGGTTTTTATTATTTCCAACCACTTCAGGAATTACCTTCACCGCTTCCTGTGCAATAAAACCCATATGAATATCATCTCCTCTTTCAATTCTGTTTCTCCAATTGAAATTCACTCCACGTAAAGCGATTACTTTTCTCAATGCATCATGAATTGTAAAAATATTTTCTTTTAATCTAATATCACTATCATTATTCCAAGGACCACCCCCACCAGCAGTTCCATTAACAAAAAATGTTCTTCCGTTAAGATTATTATCTGAGTTTCCGTTAATAACAACCTCTTCTGAACCGTCAAGGAAGTTCCCCCAAATTAGAGGAGCATCTGTATTTGTAATATCAATAAAAAGCTGTTTGGATACGGTTTCGTTTATCCCTCCGGCCAAATATCCGATAAAAACATTATAAGACCCATCTGTATTATATTCACCTGCTTGTGCCCCGATAAAGGTATTAAAGCTTCCATCATAATTAAATGATCCGCTGTTTTTGCCAATATAGGTGTTATGCCTGCCAGATTCATTACTAAAGCCACTAAACCTTCCTATAAAAACATTGCTTTGACCTATAGTGTTATGCATTCCGCTGTAGTGTCCGATAAATACATTATAACATCCGGAATATTGATCGTATTCTATACCCTCGGTTGTATATCCGGCCCTATTGCCGATGTAAATATTTTCTTCTGCAAATTTGTTTGAATATCCACTCCTGTTGCCGATAAAAACATTTGATTTTCCATTTGTATTTGAAAATCCACTCCGGTTTCCAATAAATATGCAGGAATCACCTTCAGTATTTGAAAAACCAGCCAGATTTCCCATAAATATATTGTTTGAGCCATAAATATTACTAAAACCAGCTTTATCTCCATAGAAGGAGTTTTCGCCTCCACTGGTATTACTATATCCTACTGAATCCCCGACAAAAGTATTATAGTTACCTATTGTATTGCTGTACCCGGCAAAACTTCCCAGGAAAGAGTTATTTACCCCTCCTGAATTGGAAAATCCACTCTTGTATCCCACGAAGGAGTTTAAGCTTCCAGTGGAATTTGAATATCCGCTTTGCACACCCATAAAGAGATTGCTGTCACCAGTCTCGTTTGAATACCCGCTTTCGTATCCCATAAAGGCGTTGCTTGTTCCATCTGTATTATTCAAACCACTTTTGTATCCAATAAAAGAATTAAATAATCCTTCAGTGTTTGAGCTTCCACTCTCATGACCGATAAAATAATTATCCTTTGTCATATGCATAAATCCTGTAGCTGGACCACTTTTCCCCGGACTGAATCCACCTACTGCGAATCCACCTTTCAGACCTTTCGAGCCGTCAGTACTTACATAAACCCGTGTGCTATCATCTGTAACTCTGAGAAATTCTCTGATCGGGCCTTTGCTTGCGCCATATCCACCAACTGCAAAACCACCTTTCAAACCTTTTGTAGTGGTTGTGTCAAGGTAAACCCTTACACTGTCCTGTGTAACCCTGAAATATTCATTTCCAATTCCCTTTGAAGAATTGAATCCCCCAACAGCAAAACCGCCTTTCAGTCCTTTACTCTCCGAATTGTTCAGATAGATCCTTACACTATCGTCAGTTATCCGCAGGTATTCACTGGTTGGAACACCTTTACTTGAACTAAAGCCCCCCACTGCAAATCCGCCTTTTAAACCTTTTGTGGTTGCCGTATCAATATAAAACCTTACGCTATCCGGCGAGATCATCATATAGTCTCCTTCTCCTTTTGATGCACCGAATCCTCCAACAGCAAAGCCTCCTTTCAGTCCTTTAGTGCCTGAATCATCAACATATACACGTACACCGTTATTATACACTGCAAAAACAGTCTGTCCGTCCGTATTCTTTACTTCAAACAGGGGAACTTCATCACCTTCTGTCCCTCCCTTAACCTGCAATTTCCCTTCCGGACTTGTTGTGCCAATACCCACATTGGTTCCTGTAACATAAACCGAATCACCGTTTTTTGTCCAGTAGTCAGTATTGTCAAGATATGTACTCAGATCGATAACTGTTGGTGATGTTTTGTTGGTTATAGAAAGATCGTTCCCTGATAATTGCAGATCCTGTATTTCATTGGTTGGATCAGCATCATCATCAATAATACTATCAGGTAAGGTTACCATATTACCACCGCTTATAGTCAGATCATGATCTTCGATACTAAGTGTCTGGTCATCTGTTGCCGGATCGCCCGGTGGTCCTTCTGGCGCTTCAAATTCCACCCAATTGTCAGCATCCAGGTAAGGCTGTGTTGAAGAGATGAGCGGAGGTGTTCCCTGGAAAATCCACATTGAATTTATCAACGGATCAGCGGTTGACCTGTCAAACACATAATCCCCTTCGTAATATGTTGAATCGGCACTCCATGAACCCTGGTTATTTAATCCAGTACCTGCCGGCCCTTGTGGTCCTTCCGGTCCGGTTGAACCCTGTACACCCTGAGATCCCTGGGGGCCCTGCTCTCCCGGTAGTCCTTGCGGTCCAACAGGACCTTCGTTTCCTTCCTCTGCGTACAAGGCATAGGGTACTGATAGCAGTTCCGCTGATCCCATATCAACATATCCACCTCCATCATTCACTTCCACCTTCATATAATACGAACCGGTTGTCCAGTCTATATCTGCAAATGTTGCAGCAGTGCCGCCACTATTAGTAACGGTAGTATCTCCGATTGTGAGAGTAAACAGTCCCAGGTCGTTGGTTGTTACCGAATGAGTCTCTTCCCATACAAGGGTTCCGGTTTCACTGCTCTGTAAAAGATCTATCTTAACATTAAGGGCAGTATTAGCCAGAACAGCATTATCACCATCGCGGGCCACTGCCTGGTAGTTGAAACCCTGGGGAGCCTGTGCATAAACAGTTGCACTTAACATTAATACAATGATTAAGTAAAATAGTTTTTTCATGATGTTTAGTTTAAATACGTCTATAAGTTAATCCTTAACAAAATCAGAAATATATTTTGTAATATTATTCAGTGAAAATTTATAATTCAACAAGTTACAATTATTTTGCTAAATGAGAGAAATGCTATATAAGTTATTGTATAATTAACTGTTAGTGTTATACCAAAACACCAAGTTGGGGAGTTGGGCTTATGAATTGATAAAAGTATTTGTTGCATTGCACACCGTGTATATAAGCTATGTAAATATTATTATTCACTTATTCATTGAATATCAATATGTTAGAAGATGGGGTGATAGTGAGAAATGCCGTATAAGGCTGTTTTAAAGCGTTTTAAGAGACTTTCTGCTTTCGTAAGGTAATGCACTAGTGAATGGGGGAAGTACGCTTAGAATGGCTCTAAATGCCTTTATATCAAGGATTTGAGTTGTTGTATTACTCTAACAGGCTGATATAGAGTATTTTGACATATTGTAGGGGTTTTGGGGAGTTGAATAGTTGGGTTTAAAAAGTTATGTTGTATGTTCAATTATTGCAATTTCATTTTCTGTTAATCCGTAAAGCTTATAAACCATTTTGTCTATTTCTTTATCGGTTTTTGATATTTCAGATTGAAGTTGATTTATTTCGGTTTTGTATTGTTCGAAAAAGTCTTTCCATTCGACCTGGTTTGAAAACGAGAGCTTTATTTTTAGCTTTTTAAGCTCGTCAAGAAATGTATTAAAATCGAAATTGTAAAATGCATTGAGCTTTTTGCTGATTTTTTCTACTTCGAGGTTGTCTTTTAATAATCCGAGAAATTTTGATTTCTTTTTTTGGAGTTGTTTATTAGGTTCCAGCATTTGGTCGGCTTTTTCTATGAAGGGTTGTTGTTCATTTTTTCCAATTTCTTTGAACGGAAACTTCCTTAAATCATTCAAAATTATTTTTGGAAACATCTTTCGGATTGATTTAGCTGTGTTCTTCAAAAAATAGTAAGCCATTAATTTACTGTTTAAGACAACTAATACATATTTTAGATTAATGTCTTTATTGCCTGGTAAAACAGCAATATTGCTCATGTTAAATAGATATGTTTCATCAGAAAAAGTTGCATTTATAGATATCGGATAGTTACCGGTTATTTCTCTTATTATTATTTTTTGGCCATCAAAAATATCAAAGGTTCTCGGAGCAGCAAGATGTTCTCCATATTTTAAAAATGCACCAGTCCAATTCAAGCCATATCTTAAAACATCTTTACCTTCGAGATATTTATAGGTAGTTTCGTCATATTTAAAAAAATAGTCAAATGGTCTGCTTTTTACATCATCAGCTGTTTGAGGAGGAGTTCCTTTTGATTTTTCATATGCCTTTAACCCTGCTTTAATTAATGATATTTCATTAAGGATTACAGAATTTTTTCTAATCTTTTCGGTTAAATCAATGCTTTCAGAATCAAGGAACACAGTAAATTCAAAATTTTCTTTTTTATGAAAGGTGCTTTGTTTAGAGTTATGTAAATGCTTAAAAATGGACCCTTCATTCTGAAAAATCTTAATTTGATTGTTTGTAGTATTGTTTCTTTGTGCAAGAATAATAACTGTTTCGACATTTGCTACCTCAAAAGAATGCCCCGAAATATTTAGAATTTTATTTATTGAAGAATTTTCAAGTAAATACTTACGCAAATTGCTCGCCGATTTAACCATCAACCATGCATTTGGTACTATAAGACCAAACAACCCATTTTTTCTGATTAGGTTGCATGATTTTTCAATAAAAAGAATATATGTGTTTACTTGGTATTCAGATGATAAGAAATTCCGACTATAGAAATCCTTTTCCTTTTCTGTAATTTTTTCTCTTGCGAAAACATAAGGTGGATTCCCAATCACCACATCAAAACCACCTTTGGCAAATACCTCCGGGAATTCTTTTTGCCAATTAAATGCTTTATCACCTGCTACTTCAGTATCGTCTATTAGTGAATTTCCACATTTGAGGTTATTGTTTAGAGTGGTTAGTTCCCTTCCTTTTTGTGCTGTACGTAGCCATAAAGAAAGCTTGGCAATATCAACACTTTCTTCATTAATATCAACTCCGTAAATGTTCCTCTCCAAAATATGGTTGCTCACGTCGTGGAACACAATGCTTCGCCCTAAAAGATGTGCCTGTAATTCATCAATATAGGTGTGTTCCGCAATTAAGTACTCTAACGCTTGGTTTAAGAAAGCACCACTACCACAGGCAGGATCGCAAATGTTTATATTCAAAAGCCATTTTTTATAGGTTTGAAGGCCTTTATCCAATTTCTTTATAGTTTCCTTTTTGCGATTTCTTCTGCCTTTGGTATATTCTTCATCTACAATACTTAATTCCGCTTTCTTTTCTTCACAAAGTTTGCCTACTGTATTGTCAACAATGTATTTGGTAATGTATTTTGGGGTATAGAAAACCCCCTCTTTTTTACGTTTGGTTTTATTCTTGTCAACCTCTTTCCCTTCAAGTTTGGCAATTACATTTTCAATTTCGCTTAGTGAATTTTCAAATATATGCCCCAATATGTTTACATCTATTTCACTTAGAAAATCGTATGTAGTAAGCTTCATTACATGTGGTTGCAACACATCATCGTCAATTACAATGTTGTCCAATACTTCATCAGAAAAAAATAGACCACCATTGTAGGCAAAAATATCGTCTTGAGGGGTTTTGCCTTTTCTTCCTGTATTAATATATCCAAAATATTGATTAAAGATGCTGTACAATGGTTTGTATGCATCTTCTTCTTGTAAAACATTCCATCGTTCCACAATTCGTGAAATTGAATTGGGTGGCAATAATCCGCTATCTTCGGCAAAAAAGATAAATAGAAAACGGTCAAGCAGTTTTTGAGTTTTCTTAAAGAGTAGTAATTGGTCAATATCTGGTCTGTTTTTAACCATATTTTGCCAAAGGTCGATTCTAAAAGCAGCATAGTCTTTGTAAAGTTGCTTTGTAACATTCTCTTCTGCAAGCAAGCTTTCTTCTTTGACTTTTAAGGGGATACCACCTAATAAGCAATCAACACTGAGACACAACCAAAGTAATTCAAACTCCTGTTCAGTAAGGGTAAACAGATTGAATTCTAAATGATCAACCGAATTATGGATAAAAAAGCGGAGTTTTTCAAAATTTGAAGTAATGACATAAATGCAACCGGTTTGATTGTTCTTATAATTAAACGCCTGTGTGTTTATTTTATCCAGGTCTTTAGTGTCTGTTCCTTTCAATTCAATTACTACTAAAGCTTTTCCATCTTTCAAAATAGCGCCATCGGCTTTATTTGCGCCTTTTTCGTTCTTTAATTCAGTTGTTAAATTGAAGTTGGGTTGGGGATTAAGGGTATAGCCTAATACCTTCACAAACAGTTCTCTCAAAAATCCTTCTTGAAATTGTTCCTCTTTAGCTTCTCTAATGTTATGCTGAATCTCAGGATTATGAAAATACTCCTTGAATTTAGTGTAAGCAGTATTTACAACAGCCTTGTCTAATGCTTTAATATGTTTATTTATGACTGAGTTTTGAAAGAATCCCATGTATTTTATCTAATTTCTCATTGTCCTTTCTAAATGGCGTATATCATATTGTTATGTGGCGTTTTAATACTTCGTTCGTCTTTCAATCTCCATCTTTTTTACAGCATCATAATCCTTATAAGGACCTTTAAATGTTGATTTAGTAATAATCGAATCATTATAAATAATTAATGTATCAATAAGAGGGCCGATCTCTCTTAATGGAATCTTTATTTTGTGTGTTTTAGATATTTTTATTCCTTTGATATATTTAGAAATTGGATGATCCGGATAATATATTATTTGGTCTTTTATTGACCGTTTAACATATGATTCATTTGAAACCAATTTGAGATTGTCATTTATTATATAACTTAAGTATTCTAAATTAATATCCCCATTCTCTGTTTTAGATGTTCCATTATAAGTCCAATAGAAATAGTATGGTGCATAATCATGTAAATTCAAAACAGGCTCATAAATAAGTGTCAGATAATCTAGTTTTTGAACAATAGGCTGTGTTGGCTTGTAATGAATGTAAAGTTCTAAAAATCCAGGTGAGTAGAATGTGCCACTTTCAAATGTAATTGATTCAGAAGTAGTAGTTCCACCATGTCCTGTATGTAAATTAGATTTTAAACTGAAGTTTTCTATCTTATCTTGGTGCGAAATTTCATAATGACTATATGTACCTGGAATATCAAACTTGAAATACAATTTATCAATAATACTGCCTTCTTTATTAATAGATTGAATCAACAGATTAAGTTTATTTTTTGAAAGTTCTCTAATTTCTATATTTATTTCTGGCTTTACCTTGTCTAAATTAATTTTATCTTTTCTATTTGTATTCTTATTGTTCAAATATATTGCAAAAACTGTAACAATAATTCCTATAAGTATACCAGCAAGTACGCCCAAAAAATCTTTTAGATTCCACTTTTTATTTGCTTTTTGTGCCTTATTTTTTTGTTTTTTTGTCATGTTTTATAAATGCAATATTGCAAGTAACTAATCGGGACAGAAATACTAGAAAATCAGGTCATTTGTTTGATAACCAAATGTAGATAAATATAATAGTATAAACAAGAGACTGTATATATCCCTTAAACACTGGTTGAAAAAGTACATCTCTCATCATTAACTTTCTCTTAAGCCACAAACAGCATGGTTTAAAAGATTTTCAAAAGGAAACGGAATAAATGGGTTGTGGGTAGATATTCAGCGTTTATGCCGTAGTCTTTTGAATACTCTTTTAATACCAGGACTATCTTTGCTGTCAGAGAAAGGTATTTGTTTTTGCATTGTATTGAGTATACTGTCAGGGTTCACGCGAGCCGTCTGCGAGTGCAGACAGTTTGCGGTAAGTAAAGTGAGGTTCCTTTCATTTGACAAAGGCAAGGTCTTTGAGTGGGCTTGTGTGGTAGTCCTTGACGTGTCAAATAAAGCTGTATTAAACAGCCTCACGATTACCGATTCAAACTGGATGCCGCAGGCGAGCATAAGCAATCATGTGAGGGTTGTGTTTTGTTTGCATACCATATCTTCAAGTAAACGTGTGCAATGCAAACCAAAGAGAGCAACCCGAACACCTTATAACCTGTGGGGTTGCAATAGGTTGTTATATTTTTATTTATTGCAGTATAATCTTACACTTTCAACCATTTGCAAACAGTATTCAGGCATTGATTATCTGCTTTATGAGGTAGGCAATAGATAATATGCTGTTACAAATCTGTTTACAGTTATTTTGTGGGTTAACGTTCAGTGTAAAAAGCGTTTTAATGTTTTTTACATATTGTTGATGTTAATTAATTTTCAATCACTTTATAATTAGATATTTTGTATTCTCCTTTTAGCCACATGAAGTAATCGTCAATAAATTTTGGATTAAGATGTTTGATGATTTGCTTTCCTGTTATGGATAGACCGAAATATCCCGGTATCTTAATTATAAAATTTGTTTCGTGAGTAGGTTCGAATCTTATGTTTCGATTAAAATACTTTAAGGTATAATTTTTCTTTTCTGGATTACCAATGCTATGGCTCATATCATTGGGCAAAAACAATCCTAACGTTTGCAATGCCTGAAGACTACTAAAATCAATTCCTAAAGAATCCATAAATGGTCTGAGGGTTTCTGGTAGGTAAAAAACAGTCTTCGGTATTTCGTTGTCGTTTACACACAAGGAGCACATTCTCTCAAATAATTCGAGTTCATTTTTTCCAAGCATTTTCAATGTTTGAAGTGTACTCATGGAGTAGGTGCCAGGTTTATTGTATTCCCCTGCAATTATTTTCGCAACCAATTCCTGCACCTCATCACTCGACACTGTTTTTGCGTGTTCAATCGTATTCCAGAAAAAGTCATTGTCCATTTTGATATCGTTAGTCTTATTTGGATCAATGTATTTTGAACTCTTAACAGCTGTGTTGATTAAGTTCTCGGTATTTCGCATATACTCGATATACTGCATTCCCATTATTCCCCCTTCCTTAGCCTTCTCATATTCGTCATGGATTAACTCCTTTCTTACTTCGCCTTCAGCCGCCCATTTACTGAGTCTAAATCCAGTGACTTTATCAATAATGGTTGTGAATAAAGGAGTGTTAGCGACCTTAGAGGCACTTTTTATCGTTTTTGCTAATGAAACTGGATCAGTCATTTTAATTTTTATGTTTTTCTAATTAACACCAACTTGTTTATAAACGAGAGAAACTTTCGTTTTACCGACTTATGAAGTTTATAAAACGAATGTTTTGTTCGTTTTATTAAGAATACTAATTTATGTCAAATATGTAATAAATCCAAATGATTGACTATGTTTCATAAGTAACTGATTTGCCTTATATTTTCAGTTGTTTGTTAATATTACAATTCATCCAAGACAATTAGCTTTCTTGTAATAACTACATCTTTTGCTTTGAGTATATAAAAATATATACCAGGCTTAATATCATCAGGACTCCATTCAAATGAGTACGAACCTGAAACTTTATCTTCATTTACAAGAGTTGTTAATTTCTTCCCTAACAAACTATATACTGAAATGTTTACAAAGCTATGATTTGGAATAGTGTATTGAATGGTTGTACTGTTAATGAATGGATTAGGCTGATTCTGCCCCATATTGAATTTGTCCAACACCTGTGAATCCCTAATACCTGTAAATTCAAGGTTAACTTCATTAGATAGATCACTTCTATTACCTGCATGGTCATATGCTACTAATCTGTAATAATATTGATTATCAACTTCTACTTCAGTATCTAAATAAGTTGTATCAACGGTTGTAAATGAATCAATCTCAGCATATAACAAATCTGTAATAGGTTGATATGATCTGTAAATTTTATAATACTGGAAGTCTTCTTCGTCATTAGATTCCCAGTCTAATTGAACTCCATTTGCAACTATTGCACTCTTTAATCCCTGAGGTGCTTCCGGTGCAATGTTATCCACGGAATATCCACTAAGTGTATCAGAGTAATAGAATATATCAGGATTAGTTGTATGAGCTGATACCTTGAAGGTTGATAAACAATTGCCCTGTATAGTTGAATCGCATAATGTAGGAGCTACATAATAATACACTGAATCCTGTACAGCATTAAACATACCTACTGCATCCCACTGAGAATCGTTTTCAAGCCTCCATACAGAATAATCGGCTATTTGATAAGTGTTGTCTAATCCATCGTATTTGCTTCTGGAGAAGGTTATGCGAACCTGTCCTCCCTGATCATCCGGCACATCTTGTATGCTATTGATTTCAGGTTTCTCAGGATAGTCTCCATTTGCTATTAACCGTATAGTTTTCTCCGGTGCATTCACAGCATTACTATAGATTGTAAGTGTGCCATTAATATCCCCAAAGGTTGTTGGTTGAAATACAATTGATATGGTAGCTGAATCTGAAAGGGCAATAGTCGTACTATCAATGCTTCCAGAGAATTCATTAATATCAAATCTTACAGAATCAATTTGCAATGTGTCTGTCCCTGTGTTTACAATGATAAGCTCTGATTCCAGGGTTTCATTCATAAATGTAGTGTCGAATGTTATTGTATCAAGTAAAGCATGAATCAAAGGAGATGGATTAGGTGTAACTTTAATCTCTTCAGAATACCAACTTTCATTACCGGAATTATCATAACAGGTTATAGTAAAGTAGTATTCTTTCCCTGCTTCAAGGCTTTTAACAACATAGGATGTATCCATTCCGACATCTTCTTGATTAGCATAGCTATCATAAACATAATTATTAGAATCTGTATCAAAGTATACATTGTATCCCTTTAAATCTCCAATAGGACTTGTATCCCAGGTAAGTTTTACAGAATCAGGCCATATTGATTCGACCATAACATTTTGAATAGGTATAGGTGGTGCTGTTGTATCAGGTTCAGTTAACCAAGGATCAACATCAACATGCATATTTGTACTATCCCCTAAACCAGTTGGGTTTTGAGTCGGATGATATGGACCTGAAGAATGACCCCACCAATTGCTCGTAATATCCCAATATATAGTATTCTCAGGATTTAAAAGAGCATAGCCATTTAAAGTAAAATTAGAATTTGTAATTTTAAAATTAAGACTAAAGCCGCTTCTCATTGAGCCAGTTATTCCATCAGGATCAATAAAAGCTGTATTATTAACAATATTAGTCTTGATCATATCAACAGATTTAACGTTAGAATAATAAATACCACCACTGATATAACTTGTGTTATTAATAATATTTGATTCTGACATGTACAAATTACAATTCGAAGCATATATGCCTCCTCCTTGATCTACGGAACTATTTTTAATTATACTCGATTTGTCTATAAATATATCACCAGTAGTTCCATAAATACCACCTCCAATATTACCGGATTTATTGTTACAAATAAGATTATCATATATTTCAGCAAGAATAACAGGAGAACCAAAGTTCATGTATATACCTCCGCCTGAATGATCACAAGAATTATAAACAATAATGTTGTGTCGAAGTATAATATTGCTGAGGTCAGCATATAGGCCGCCACCTCGTCCCGAATAGTTATGATTGATATTTGAACTCTGAACTAATAATTCTGCTCCATCAGAATATATTCCACCACCGTTAGTGACGGAATTATTTTTTGTAATCCAGCATGATAAAATTTCTAATCCAGTATTTGTTGACATTGCAATTCCCCCTCCATTATTTACATTTCCGCCATTTGAAATTTTAAATCCAATAATAATTGTTGTTGTATCTGCACTTGACCCATTTGGAATTGTAATTACTGATGAAAATTCACTTCCATCAATTATTGTATTTGATGAATCACCTGCACTGATCAGTTTTATGCCATTTGTCTCTGGCCAAATGATATTCTCGTAGTAAGTACCGGGTTGAACAAGTACAGTATCTCCTTCTATAGCATTATTCAATGCTATCTGTATGGTTGAATAATCTGCAGGAACGTTAATGACAGATTGGCTATTTGCAGTTATTGAAATAGCAAAAAGCCCAATTAAAATGGGAAATAATTTTCGTAACATGATTTATAATTTTAAGGTCTGCTGTTATACTATTCGCATAGTATAATACCGAGAAAGTTAATAATTAAATATTACTTTACAAATTCAATTAACATAAAGTTGAGTCGGTATATGAAATTATAGTCAAGTATTACCAGCTTCAATTTCATAGTTTTCTTGTCTGTCGATTACATCACTTCCATACTTAAATCGTATGTATTCCATACTCCTTGGCTTACGATTAGCACTTTTATAATCACTTGGCCTCCAATACCACATTTTCTTTTTATAAGCATAAAAGAACCCTATCTCCTTAAGTTGTTTACAGTATTTCCTGGTATCACCACTTAACCATATCCAGCTACCACAGATTTCAATTGTAATATCAAAGTGTATGATTTGGTTAATAATATCCGGGAACTTGAAGTAATCCTCTTTATCTTGGCTTGATTGTTCTGTAAACTTAAATACCGGATCATCAATTATACTTTTATATTCAGCATTGATCCTTTGCATAACTTCTGTATTCCCACCAGGTCGATCAGGGTGATGCTGTAGGGCTAAATTCTTATATAGTTTCTTAACATCAGCAAGTGTTTTGCAATTAATAAAATATGTTGTTTCCATTGTATGGTTATTTAAATAGGTTGCAATAAAAAAGGATCTACCTGTAATAGGCAAACCCTAATTTCGAGTTATAACTGATTGATTTAATTATATAGATTTAGAAGTATTCAATTACACAATCTTCAAGGGTGATCTCCCAATCTTTTACTTTCTCATTGGTACTAAAACCTTTGTCTAACCACAATCCACCATTCATTACGTTTGGATGCTTTTCTTTATCGAAAGAGATTGCTTTATCGAATATATACTTGTTCGTTGTTTCATTTACTTTGGGATAACCATCAACGTGTTTAATGTCATCCCATTCTGAAAAAGCAAGTTTATAAAGATTTATAGCATAATCTGATTGTTTTTCGGCTTTTTCAAAAATCTCATCAATTATTTCTCTTGATAGTTTAATTGTTTTCATGGCTTAGATTTTAACAAGTTCATTCAATTCCTTCTTGATCCTTCTGGCAATGTCACCTCTCCAAGTACTTGCATTTACCAAGAAATACAGTATGATACTTTTGGCTGAATCCACACCATACAACTCATCAATGGATTCTAATGACATCATTGCATCAAGATAGGGGACTGCACCAAAATATACATTTAGCCAATTCCATTTAATCTCTTTAGCAATTGCGCTAATCGGTCGTAATTGTTTTTTATTCATTGTAAAATAGTTTTATGATTAATGAATACATTTTGAGAAATAAAAAAGGGAGCATCTGTAATTGACA
>Ga0307991_1001201_pt1 | contig 18357 bp, 12 predicted proteins | sample EllFjometagen131_FD_203146 | JGI IMG/M metagenome (GOLD analysis project Ga0307991, IMG submission 203146) | Marine microbial communities from Ellis Fjord, Antarctic Ocean - #131 | ecosystem: Environmental > Aquatic > Marine > Unclassified | place: Southern Ocean | collected 2014-10-08 | reverse complement strand
TCGGAGAAAAAATCTGTCTGCGTTTGCTGGATAAATCCAATCTGCAGCTGGATATGACTAAGTTGGGCTACGAAGCGGATACCCTGAAGTGGTTTAAAAAAGAGATCAGCAAACCGTTTGGTATGGTGTTAGTTACTGGACCGACCGGTAGCGGTAAAACAGTTTCACTATACTCGGCACTGAGTGAGCTGAACAAAACTACAGAAAATATTTCTACCGCTGAAGATCCTGTTGAATTTAACTTTGCCGGAATCAATCAGGTGCAGATGCATGAAGAGATTGGGCTTAACTTCGCCAGTGCACTGCGCGCTTTTCTGCGTCAGGATCCAGATATCATCATGATAGGCGAGATTCGTGATTTTGAAACCGCGGAAATTGGTGTTAAGGCTGCCCTTACCGGACACTTGGTCCTGTCTACCCTGCATACTAACGATGCTCCAAGTACTATCAATCGCTTACTGAATATGGGCATCGAGCCCTTTCTCGTGGCTTCAGCAGTAAACCTTATTACCGCTCAGCGTTTGGGGCGCCGTTTGTGTGCAGAGTGCAAAGAGGTGGATAATATCTCTAAACAGGCACTGCTTGATGCCGGGGTGCCACCAGAAGAGGTAGACGGCTTCGTGTGTTATAAAGGTAAGGGTTGCAGCAAGTGCAATGAGAGTGGCTATAAAGGGCGGGTCGGTATTTATCAGGTCATGCCAATGTTTGATGAAATCCGCGAGATGGTATTGGCTGGAGCAAATACCGCCGAGATCAAGCGTGAGTCCATGCGCTTAGGGGTACGCACCATGCGTCAGTCAGCACTGATCAAACTGAAAGAGGGGACCACTTCATTTGAGGAAGTATTACGCTGTACTGTGTCTGACGATTAACTGTTCGATTTTTAATGCGGACGAGTTTATTTAGCGCGCTATAAAAGTGATTGGAGATATTGTCTCATGGCAACGTTACACGATTTCTTAAAGTTTATGGTTGATTCTGGGGCGTCAGATCTGCACATAACTACTGGTGCGGCACCACAGATTCGTATTGATGGGGACATTCGTCCGATAAATCATCCAATTCTTATGCCCAATGACACTAAGCAGCTATGTTACAGTATTTTAACAGATGCGCAAAAGCGCATTTTAGAAGAAAATAACGAACTTGATCTGTCCTTTGGAGTAAAGGGATTAGCGCGTTTTCGTGGTAATGTTTATGTGCAACGGGGCGCAATAGCCGGAGCTTTTCGCCGCATACCCTATGAATTTCTGACCTTTGAACAGCTGGGGTTGCCCCCGGTTATCCAGGAAATTTCTCGCCGTCCCCGTGGTCTGGTGTTGGTTACCGGTCCCACCGGTAGTGGTAAATCTACAACCTTGGCCTCAATGATTGATGCTATCAATATTGAACGCCATGATCATATCATCACCATTGAAGATCCCATTGAATATATACATCCCCATAAGAACTGTATTGTTAATCAACGCGAGGTTGGTAGCGATACGCACTCTTTCAAGAAGGCGCTTAAGTCTATTTTACGCCAAGATCCAGATGTGGTGTTGTTAGGGGAATTACGTGACCTGGAAACTATTGAGGCGGCCCTTACCATTGCAGAGACTGGACACCTGTGTTTTGCTACCTTGCATACCAATGGCTGTGTGCAAACCATAAATAGAATGGTTGATGTTTTTCCTACCAATCAACAATCGCAGGTACGTACTCAGTTGTCCTTTGTACTTGAAGGTGTTCTATCGCAGACTCTGATCCCGCGCGCTTCGGGTAAGGGACGCGTGTTGGCGTTGGAAGTAATGGTGCCAAATGTCGGTATCCGCGCGCTGATTCGTGATGACAAAGTGCATCAACTGTATTCGCAGATGCAGATGGGGCAAGATAAATATGGTATGCAGACCATGAATCAGGCGTTGTTTGATCTGTACCACCGCAAGCTCATTACGCTGGAAAGCGCTCTGTCCCGTTCGTCAGAGAAGGATGAACTGCGCCAGATGGTGGCCAATCCAGCTTCAGCTACTCGTCGCCACATTGGCGGACCAAGAAATATGACTTAAATGACTTAAACATATCGGGCAGTAAAAAGTTAGTTTTAAGATATGGTGTTTTGTAGACAACTATTTAACTGTTGATTAGGTGAGGTGAATAATGGCTACTTATTCCTGGCAAGGCAAAGATCGCAACGGCAAGACTTTAAAGGGTGATATGGAAGCCTCTAATGAAGCTTTGGTTCGCGCGCAGTTGCGTCGTCAGGGGGTAGGGGCGACCAAGGTTAAAGAGCGGGGCAAAGGGATGGATGTGGAGTTGAAAATCCCTGGATTCGCTCCCAAGGTAACGACTAAAGATTTGGTGGTTTTTACCCGCCAGTTTGCCACGATGATAGATGCTGGTTTGCCATTGATTCAATGTTTGGATATTCTATCTAATCAACAGGAAAATGTGACATTTAAACGGATTTTACTCACAGTTAAAGAAGATGTCGAATCTGGCTCCACTTTTGCTGATGCCTTGAGCAAACATCCCAAAGCCTTTGATGAGCTATTTGTCAACTTGGTTGCTGCTGGCGAGGTTGGTGGTATATTGGACACCATTCTAAATCGCTTGGCGACCTATATTGAAAAATCCATGAAACTGAAGAAGCAGGTCAAGAGTGCGATGACCTATCCAACCACCATAATTGGTATTGCCACCGTAGTGATCGGGGTTATTTTGGTGTTCGTTATTCCCGCCTTTGAAAAAATGTTTGCTGACTTTGGTAGTGCGCTACCCATGCCGACACAGATTGTTATCAATATTAGTAACTTTATTCAGAATTATATTTTAGTCATCATTGGGGGCTTTATTCTTACAGTCTTTTTGTCTAAAAAGTTTTATGCCACTAAACGCGGGCGTGAAATTGTAGATGAACTTGCTCTTAAAGCGCCGGTGTTTGGTACGTTGATTCGTAAAGTAGCGGTGGCGAAGTTTACTCGGACTCTTGGTACTATGGTGTCGAGCGGGGTGCCAATTCTCGATGGTCTAGATATTGTCGCCAAGACCGCAGGGAATAGAACGGTTGAGAAGGCGATTGTAAAGGTGCGTCAGAGTATCAGTGAGGGTAACACTATTGCCGACCCTTTAACCAAGTCTGGTGTTTTTCCTCCTATGGTGTGTCAAATGATAGCAGTTGGTGAGCAATCTGGTTCCATTGATACCATGCTGAATAAAATTGCCGACTTCTACGACGATGAAGTCGATGATGCCGTAGGAAATTTAACTGCTATGATGGAACCACTACTAATGTTGTTTTTAGGTACCACCGTTGGTGGTTTGGTTATAGCCATGTACTTACCGATCTTTAAGCTTGCTGGTGTAGCTGGTGGCTAAAATGGCTGTTTCTGGTTATTGACGGTCGGTATTGTTATTAATAGCGGTTATTGGATCTTTCACCATTAATGAGAGGTACATGAATTTAATGACCTCTGCTGTTATTGAGTCAAGAAACAACAGTTATCGATCCTCGTCGCGTCCTAATTCGTCTAAATCTATCGGTATTTTAGTGTGGTATCTTTTGGGGCGCGCATTTATCGTCACCCTGTTCTTGGGTGGCAGTGTCTTAGTCAGTCAAGTCTATCCCGGCGATGACCTATTGGTTCCTGATTTGCGTTTGTTGGTGCTGCTGTCAGTTACTTTTCTGCAGATTTGTTTTTCTCTGTTGTGGTTGCTACGCTGGCAAAACTATCTACGCTATTTTGTGCAACTGCAGTTGAGTTGGGATCTGGTGCTAAGTTTCCTCGTTGTGTATATAACCGGGGGGATAGCAAGTCTGTTCCCGTTTTTATTTATTTTTGTCATTCTCAGTTGTGCGCTTATATCCAGCAGAAAGCAGCTTTATGCTACTATAATTGCGGCGATTGTTCTTTATGCTGGCCTAGTTGGTCTGCAATACTATTCCTACTTGCCCTCGGTTCATGGCCTAGGGTTGATGAGTGATAAAGAGATCATTTATCGACTTTTTCTCAATGTTGTTGCCTTCCTCCTTGCCGGTATTCTCGGCAGCATATTATCGTCGCGTTTGCAGCGTTCTGAGCAGTTGTTACAACGCGAGCGGCATGATTATGCAGAATTGGAACAACTGAATTCAATAATTTTGCGCAGTATCCCCAGTGGTCTGATCGTTGTCGATGCCATGGGTAAGATAAAAGCATTTAACTCAGCGGCAGAAACGATTTGCGGTTTGCCAAGTTCGAAAGCATATAAAAAAAAATTGGCGGAAATTTTCCCAGAGATTATTGTCGATCAGCTGATATTGCCTATAGACCGTGGTGAATTTAGTTATGTAACTCATGATGGCAATAAGCGCATTATTGGTTACAATGCTACGCAAATTAAAGATGAAACTACTGCCCAATTGCGTATTTTACTAACTTTTCAAGATCTGACTGAGGCGAAAATTCTGGAGCATAATTCACAACTTGGGGAACGTTTGGCCGCCATAGGTAAATTGGCAGCTGGGTTGGCGCACGAAATTCGCAACCCGTTGGCGTCTCTTGGAGGCAGTATTCAATTGTTGGCTGAGCAGGTTGATTTTGCTGATGCTGACCAGGATTTGTTTGCCATTGTGCAGCGCGAAACTGAGCGTCTTAATCGGTTAGTTACAGATTTCTTAGTATTTGCGAAGCCGCAGCTGCCTGTAGCGTGTGCATGTGATCTGGTGTCTGTGGTGCGTGAAGTGTTGGTGCTGGCCAATGCAGATCCGCTATTCATGGACATGCAACTCAGCGCTCAATTGCCAGACGAATTCATCGTCACGATGGATGCAGGGCAGGTGCATCAAGCCCTATGGAATTTGTTAGTCAATGCGGCCCAGTTTTCTCAAGAACCGAAGCGGGTCATGGTTGGTATTGATAGTGAAAAAAAATTATTATGGGTCGATGATAGTGGAACGGGGATTAGTGCCGAGGAGGAAAAGTTGGTATTTGAACCTTTCTATACATCGCGCCCGCAAGGTACGGGCTTGGGTCTGTCTATTGTGCAAGGAATTGTTTCCGCCCATGGTTGGAGGGTAGAGTGTGGTGAAAATGACTGGGGCGGAGCACGGTTGCAAATTGTGTTTGCTGATTGCTTGTAAAACTTAAAAATTACGCGCTTGAAAGTTATTTCATGGTTAAAGTAAAAAACATAAAACAACATATTCTGGTCGTCGATGATGAACAGAGTATGCGTGAGTTTTTGACCATTATGTTGCAACGTGAGGGTTATCAGGTGCATTGCGCTGCAGATGGATTGCAAGCAGCGGCCATGTTGCTCGATAACGTATTCGATCTGGTCCTGAGTGATGTCAGGATGCCGAATCTAGGTGGAATTGCGTTGTTGCGCCAAGTGCAATCGATGGGTACCGATACTGTGGTTATCATGATGACTGCATTTTCTACTGCAGAGCAGGCTGTAGAGGCGATGAAAGAGGGTGCTTACGATTATATAAATAAGCCATTCAAAAATGATGAAATTCGTCTAGTTATTCGCAATGCCTTGAACCACCGTCAACTGCGTCAGGAAAATTATCAATTACGCCGGGTGCTGGATAAACGCTTTTCGTTTGATCGTTTAATTGGCAAAAGTGACATCATGCAGGCGTTGTATAGACTGATCGAAAAAGTTGCAAAAGCTAACGTGACAATACTTATTTCTGGCGAATCTGGAACTGGTAAAGAATTGGTGGCGCGGGCAATTCATCACAACGGGGTGGGGGCAGACAAACCGTTTGTCCCGGTTAATTGCGGTGCTATACCCGAAAACTTACTGGAAAGTGAGTTGTTTGGTCACGAAAAAGGTTCATTTACTGGAGCTATAGCCACCAAGCTGGGTTTAATTGAAACTGCTGAGAATGGGACTATTTTTCTTGATGAAATAGGCGAGTTGCCACTGACCATGCAGGTTAAGTTGCTGCGGGTATTGCAGGAAAAACAGATTCGTCGGGTCGGCGGTACTGTTGATATAAATGTTAATGCGCGGGTGCTGGCGGCCACAAATATTGATCTGGAGCAAGCAGTAACTGCGGGTCTTTTTCGCCAAGATCTGTTTTATCGCCTTAACGTAATACACCTGCATATCCCCTCCTTATGGCAGCGCCGGGAGGATATACCACTACTCATCAATTCCTTTTGTGATATTTTGGCACCGCAGCGAGAGGTTAAGATTTCCGCAGCGCTCATGCGCAGGTTGTTGGACTATAACTGGCCCGGGAATGTGCGGGAATTGGAAAATATTATTGAGCGCTGCCTTATTCTCGAAGATGGTGATGTGCTGACTGAAGCTAGCCTGCCACCGCAGTTTCTTAATTCCTGTTGTTCATTGATTGGTGCGTGTAAAATCCCCGAGGATGGGCTTAATCTTGAGGATTATTTGGCTGAAGTTGAAAAGCAAATTCTTGTCCAGGCCTTAGAACGCTGTAATGGCGTGCGCAAGCATGCGGCTAAGCTGTTAAAGCTTAGTTTTCGTTCTATCCGCTATCGTCTCGATAAGTTAGGTCTGTAGCTGGCATTTTTTTGAATAGCTTGAATATGAGAATAAAAAGCCCCACCGAGAATTAATATCTTGGTGGGGCTTTGTGCTGTATGTATTTTGCTTGTTGATTAACGCAGGTTGTAGAAAACATCTTTACCGTTGAAGATTGACACCCCTTCAAGCTCATCCTCAATGCGCAGCAGTTGATTGTATTTGCAGATACGATCGGTGCGGCACAGAGAACCGGTTTTGATTTGCCCGGCGTTGGTGGCTACAGCCAAGTCAGCAATGGTTGAATCTTCAGTTTCCCCACTGCGGTGCGAGATGACGGCAGTATACCCGGCACGTTTGGTCATCTCAATAGCTTCCAAGGTCTCGGTCAAGGTGCCGATCTGGTTAAGCTTGATCAAGACGGAGTTGGCGATCCGTTTTTCAATGCCCTCTTTAATTATTTTAGTGTTGGTAACAAACAGGTCATCACCAACAATCTGTATTTTGTCACCTAACCTGTCAGTCATCAATTTCCAGCCATCCCAGTCGTTTTCTGCCAAGCCGTCTTCAATAGAAATGATGGGATAACGCTCTACTAAATCAGCGTAAAAATCAATGGTTTCAGCAGCCGTTTTGATCGGTTGTTTTTCGTTAGCAAAATTGTACTTACCAGCGCTGTAAATTTCCGATGCAGCTACATCGAGAGCCAGAAGCACATCTTCTCCCGGCTTGTAACCAGCTGCCTCGATTGCGATCATGATAACTTGCAGCGCCTCTTCATTGCTGCTTAAGTTGGGGGCGAAACCACCTTCATCGCCAACTGCGGTATTGTAACCTTTGGTTTTAAGCACAGTCTTTAAGGCGTGAAAAACTTCTGCGCCCATACGCAACGCTTCTTTGAAGGAAGTAGCACCAATCGGCATTATCATAAATTCTTGAATGTCGACATTGTTATCGGCGTGCTCACCACCGTTGATGATGTTCATCATGGGCACCGGTAACTCTTTGGCGTTGGTACCACCAATATATTGGTAAAAAGGGAGACCGGACTCGTCTGCTGCTGCCCGCGCACAGGCCAGAGATACGCCCAGAGTTGCATTGGCGCCCAGGTTGCTCTTGGTCTCAGTGCCGTCAAGCTCAATCAGCTTGGCATCGATTCCAGCCTGGTCGCTTGCTTCCCAGCCGACGAGAGCATCACAGATTGTCTCATTGACATTGTCAACGGCTTTTAAAACTCCCTTGCCGAGATAGCGTGATTTGTCGCCATCGCGCAGCTCAAGGGCTTCGCGCTCACCCGTTGAAGCTCCACTCGGGACCGATGCTCGTCCAAAAGCACCGCTATCGAGTACAACGTCTACTTCAATGGTTGGATTGCCGCGCGAGTCAAGAATTTCACGCGCATATATGTCCATGATTTCGCCCATGCTTAAACTCCTTTGTTTCCGCTGTGTTGCTTAAGTTAATAAATTGAACCTAAATAAATGAATAAGATGTGCATGTCATTTACTAAGATGAATTACCAGCGATTGTGGTTATTCTGTAGTAAACATCCGTTCATTTATAGCACAGCAAATAAAAATTTAAAGGCAAATTTATTGATTGCTTGGAATGTCCCTGTGACAGGTTGTTGCTGGCTTAATTTGTTAATTGTCTTTTTGCTGTTAAGGCAGGGTTAGTCGGGCTATGGACCGACCAATTCAATACAGTTATGTTGCCGCCGAGGGGTGAGCATGGAGGTTGATTTAGCCGTACTTTAGTGCTAGGGTGCCAAGTCTCAGATCGTGGCGTTTGCACAAATTAATGATGGCTTATTCAGTTAGTTGCGGATAGTCAGGAAGCGCTATTGAGATTTATGTTTGCGTAGTGCTGAGGTGCTGTGAGCGAAGACTCTGTCCGATGTTGTTTTACCATATCCGATCCTGCGTTAATCCACTCGCTGTTAGGTGAACACAATTGTAATCTTAATCAGCTTGCGTCTTTGCTGAATGTTGATTTTGGCTCGCGGGGCAATGAAATCCAGATTAATGGTTCCAGTCTTGATGTAGAGTTAGCGGAGTTGGTGCTGAACAACCTGCTGGTTTTATTGAGTAAGGGCTACCATCTCTATCCTGTTGATATTGATTACGCAGTTAATATCCTCCGTAGTAATTCTTCCATTAAACTTGTTGATATCTTTTTTGATACTGTCCTGGTATCGGCACGCAATAAGTATATTGCCCCTAAGAGTCTTGCCCAAAAAACCTATATTGATGCTATTCGTATCCATGATGTGGTGTTTGGGGTTGGTCCGGCAGGCACGGGGAAAACCTATCTAGCCATGGCCCTAGCTGTTGCTGCGTGGCAGAAAAAACAGGTGCAGCGCATCGTGTTGGTGCGTCCAGCAGTTGAAGCTGGGGAAAAGCTTGGATTCTTACCCGGAGATATAGCGGAAAAAGTAAATCCTTACCTGCGGCCCTTGTACGATGCCTTGTTTGACATGGTTGATTTGCACAAGGGGCAAAGTATGATTGAAGAGGGTATCGTTGAGGTGGCGCCATTAGCTTTTATGCGTGGGCGTACCCTGAATGATTCTTTTATTATTTTAGATGAAGCACAGAATACCACCAATGAGCAGATGAAAATGTTTTTGACGCGCATCGGTTTTGGCAGTAAGGCGGTGATTACTGGTGATATTACTCAGATTGATCTGCCCAGCGGACGACCATCAGGCTTGTTGCAGGCGCTACGGATACTGCCCAACGTTGAGGGGATAAAGATTACCCGCTTCAGTGATCTGGATGTTGTGCGCCATCCCATTGTCCAACGGATAGTCCGCGCTTACGAGAAGGCATAAGAGGAAGTATAACTAATGGCAGTAAAAAAATCCAAACAGGTTCAGCAAACACAAGCTCAGCAGCGGTCCAGGATGCATAAGAGGCTGTTATTGTTGCTCTTGGCAGCTGTTTTGACTTTTATTATTATTCCCAAGGGGGGATTTGTACCCGATTATTATCGACCAGGCGACATTGCTGTACGCGACATTAAAACCCCGCGTGATGTACTGGTGCCGGAGCCGGAGCTTACGGTAAAGAAAAAGCAGCATGCCGAGCAAGGGGTGCTGCAGGTATACGATTATGATACGCGTCCAACTATGGCAGTGGCGACCAGCTTGGTAAATTCGCTACAGTCACTAGCAGATGAGAATGCGCGTGTTGTTAAACTTGCTGCTGCCCCAAAAGTGTTGGATGGGCAGCCAGCCAGCTCTCAAGCTGGTGCTGCTACTAACCCTGGCAGTGTAGATAGTGCAGTACCGGAGGTAAACAATGCTGGCAGTTTCTTGCCGGCACCGGTAAATGTGGCCGAACTGCTTGGGGTGGAGTTAACTGGTGAGCAGTTGGCAGCGCTGCGCGATTTGTCAAAGGATGCTGTGTTTCTCAAACGGTTTAAACGCAGTGTGAGTGCCGGCTTACAGCGTAAGATTGTTGGCAATCTGGAACTGTTTAAGACCAACTGGAATGGCTCGATTGCTGTACGTGACCTTGAAACGAAAAAAGAAGTTAATGTTGCCAAAGCAGATGATGTGTTGGGGCTAAATGAGGTGGTGCCAGCGCTGAGTTCTGCGTTGTTTGGCACAGCTAAATTGCAGTCAAGCGAAGTGGCGCTGCTGAGTGTGGTGCAGAAGATGATACGCCCCAATTTAACCTTCAGTCAGAGTGAGACAGAAGTACGGCGGCGCGCTGCTTCAGAGGCAGTGTTACCGGTGTTACTGCAGGTGAAGCGTGGAGAAATGATTGTCCGTGAAGGGGAACGGATTAGCGAGGAGCAAGTTCGCAAACTCAAGGCCCTGCAATCATCGGTGGATGGGACAAAGACACTGCGCAGTGCTTTTGGGCTGATGTTGCTCATTGCCATCTTATTTTATACCTTGCACCGCTTTGCCAAGGTAAATATTCGTAAATACGACCCACAATTGCGCGATCTGCTTTTTTTAGCACTGATATTCGTCAGTTTTTTTATTGTTACCAAGGTGGGTATTTTTACCTCTACTGCAATGCAGAGTGCATTTCCCTATATTGATTCAGTTTGTTATTACTACGCTTTCCCTTTTGCTGCCGGGGCAATGTTGGTGCGCATTGTCCTCAACTCTGAGGTGGCGTACGTGTTTGCCCTGTTGTTTGCCTTGCTGGTGGGCATGTTGTTTGGCAACAATATGCTCCTGTCTATTTACGTACTAGTGGGTGGGATTACGGCATCGCATTGGGTGCGCCATAGTAAAGCGCGCAGCAATTTATATCGCGCGGGGATGTACCTGTCTTTGTCCAATATGGCGATAGTGCTGGCAATTTTTGCTTTGTCGGACAACCCGTTGGATATTCAATTACTGTACCGTCTTGGTTTTGCTTTTATCGGCGGTTTTGGTTGTGCGGTCATTGTCAACGGCACTATACCCATAGTGGAATCGTTGTTTAAGTATACGACTGATTTTAAATTGTTAGAACTGGCGAATATGAACACGCCGATATTGCGTGAACTGATGATTCAAGCGCCAGGTACCTATCACCACTCGATAATTGTCGGTAGCCTGGTAGAAAATGCAGCGGAGGCTATTGGTGCCAATCCGTTACTGGCGCGGGTAGCCGCCTACTATCACGATATTGGGAAAATCAAGAAACCATTGTATTTTGCCGAAAATATGCGTTTGTCGGAAAATAAGCACGATAAATTAGCTCCATCCATGAGCGCATTGATTTTGATTTCCCATGTAAAAGATGGGAGCGAGTTGGCGCGCGAACATAAATTGGGGCAAAGCCTGATCGATATTATTCATCAGCATCATGGTACTTCATTGATAAAGTTTTTTTATGATAAGGCTCAACAACGCGACAAGGATGCGCAAGTAAAAGAACAGGATTATCGCTATCCCGGGCCCAAACCCCAGACGCGTGAAGCGGCATTGATTATGCTTGCTGATTCTGTAGAAGCCGCTGGGCGAACTTTGTCTGAGCCAACCCCAGCGCGTATTCAGGGCATGGTGCAAAAAATAATCAATAAAATCTTTATTGATGGTCAACTCGATGAGTGCGAACTGACATTGAAAGATTTGCATGAAATTGCTAAAAGCTTTAACCGCGTTTTGTCGGGTATCTTCCATAATCGTGTTGATTATCCGGAACCGGCATATAAAGAGCGGGACAAAGAGCAAAATAAAGAAGCTAAGCCTGATGTACATAGTGACGTTAAGGGTGATGTGACTGGTGGCGGGCGTGGAGAGTTGAAAGTTAAAAAAGAAGGCAAAGCTGATGACGATTTACATAGAGAATCAACAAGAGAAACACGCGATTCCAGTGGAAGAACTAAGGACAGTGGCTCAGAAGATCTTAAGCGCCTTGGAATGTCATGAACAGACTGAATTGTCTGTAGTTGTGGTCGATGATGACCAGATCCAACAGATAAATCGTGACTATTTGCAGCGCGATAACCCAACTAACGTAATCTCTTTTGCCCAGCAGGAGGGCGAGGGTGCTGGCATCTGCCCGCATTTGCTCGGTGATGTCGTTATTTCGGCGGACACGGCTGCCCGCGATGCTCAAGAAGCGCAGGTGAGTTTTTTTAGCGAGCTGAGTTTTCTACTTATCCACGGGATATTGCATCTGTTAGGTTACGACCATGAACGTGGAACTCAGGAGCAGGCAGAGATAATGGAAGCAAAAGAGAGCGAGTTGTTCCAGCTGTTAAAGCGTGAGGTTTTGCTTGGCTGTACTGCAGACATAATTGCCGATTGTGGTAAGGGAGAGTAAGGGCTGATGGCGCACGACCCAGAAGAGAAGAAATTTTGGTGGCAACGGCTGTTTGGTAATGCCCACCAAGTTACTTCAGAAGAACATTTGCAGGCCTTGATTCACGCCTCAGAGGAAGATGGTATTATAAACGCTGCTGAAGGCGAGATGTTCAGCTCTATTATCGAATTTGGCGAGACCATTGTGCGTGAGGTTATGGTGCCCCGCACCGAGATGCACTGTTGCCCTGTTGAGGCCAGTTTGGAGACGCTAATTGGCAGCATAATTAAATATGGTCATACGCGCATTCCAGTCTACAACCAATCTATTGACCACATAACAGGTGTTGTGTACGCTAAGGATCTCCTGCGTTACTGGGGTAAGCAACAGGACGAAATCTCACTGAAAAAGTTGATGAGAACTACCTATTTTGTGCCAGAAACTAAAAAGGTCGAGGAGTTGTTGCGCGAATTTCGTACCAAGCGCAAACACATTGCCATCGTCATAGATGAATATGGTGGCACCTCCGGGCTTATTACTCTGGAGGATTTGATTGAAGAGATTGTCGGCGATATCAAAGATGAATATGATATTGAGGAGTGCCTGCTGGTTGAAGAGGGTGAGGGTACTATTGTTATTGATGCCAGATTAAGTCTGGATGAGTTGGAAGACTACTATCAGTTGCCCGAAATTGAACGCCAGCAGTTTGATTCAGTTGGTGGGTTGCTGCTCCATCACTTGGGGCATCTGCCCAAGCAAGGTGAAGAGCTAGTTATTGATACCCTGCAATTTACCGTGCTTGATTGTGACGAGCGTGCCATCCATCGTTTACGAGTTATGCCGCAACTTCATGACGGCACAAACAGCAAGGCTGAGTATTCAGCACATAACCCGACCATTCCCCAATAAGTTAATTGTGATTTTCAAGGATAAATATAATAGCGCTAGCGTGTGTGCTCCCGTGGTCTCTGGGCTGTTGCTGGCTCTGGCTTTTCCCAAAGCCGAATTGGGGTGGGTGGCGTGGCTGGCTTTAGTGCCGCTGTTCAGTGTCATGCAGCAACGTCCTTGGCGTGCCGGGTTTAGTGCTGGAGTGGTGTTCTTTGCTGTTGTGTTGTATTGGCTCAACAATGTTATGACCACTTTTGGCAACTTGCCACTTGCTCTGTCAGTTGCTATCTATTTATTGTTAGTCCTCTATCTTGCTGCCTATTGGGGGGCAACATGTTGGTGTGCCTGCCGCATTTGCCGCCGGCTGCAGTTGCCGATGGCGCTAGTGTTGCCAGTAGTGTGGGTAGTATTTGAGTATGGGCGCAATTATATATTAAGCGGTTTTCCGTGGGGGAACATCGCCTATTCACAGACGCCTTATCCGGTTTTAATTCAAAGTGCTGATCTTGGTGGTGTATATGTGCTGGTTTTTTTGCTGGTGCTGGTTAACTCCACTATAACGCAGTGCTGGCAAGCGTTACGCCGGCGCGGTGAACTACCGTGGCGTTTGGTGTTGGTTGTAACTACATTATGCTTGGCAAATTACGTTTATGGTCTATGGCGCATGCATGATATTAACAGCCGTGGTCAAGATCAAACTATGCGTGTCGCGCTAGTTCAGGGCAACATCCAGCAGTCGCTTAAGTGGCAACCGCACAATATGGCCGCAACTCTGGATAATTATGCCCAGCTCAGCGCGAGCGTCGATCGACCAGATCTGCTTATTTGGCCAGAAAGTGCGACCCCCTTTTTCTTTCAAGATGGCGGTATTAAAGCCAACAGGGTGCTATCTGTGGCACGCCAGCAGCAGTCAATGCTGTTATTTGGCAGTCCAGCCTACCGGCTACAGGGTGAAGGAAGTGACCAGCGCTATCGCTATCTCAATAGCGCTTATCTGCTGTCACCCCAAGGGAAGACATTGGGGCGCAGTGATAAAATTCACCTGGTCCCTTTTGGTGAATATGTTCCGCTGGCCAACCTGCTCAGTTTTGTAAATAAACTGGCTGATGGTGTTGGAGATTTTGTTTCCGGAACAAAAGCCTTGCTGCCTATAGCTGACCATCAAGTCGGGGTACTGGTGTGCTACGAAGCTATTTTCCCAGACATTGCCCGGAAACAGGTTAATGGTGGTGCCCAGTTGTTGGTAAATATTACTAACGACTCATGGTTTGGCGACTCATCAGCACCGTGGCAACATTTGGCCATGACGTGCTGGCGGGCAGTAGAAAATCGTGTGTGGATTGCCCGTTGTGCCAATAGTGGGGTGAGTGCCTTCATCAATCCTGTCGGGGAGGTGATAAGTCAATCGCACCTTTTTCAGCGAGAAACCCTGAGCGCGCAGGTTTATTTTGCTGATGACACTAGCCTTTATACCCGTACTGGTGATACTGTACCGCTTTTGCTCAGTTTGGTGGTAATTACGTGGCTGTGGCAAAGTCGTAAACGCAAAATCTTACACCAATAAACAACTGTATCGTTGTTTAGTCTGGTAAGGGATCGAGTATATGTTTCGTAACGAAATTGAACGCATAAAACTGGTGGCTGCAAAGCTCGATGAGCTGAGGGGGTATCTTTGACATCCCGGAAAAACAGGAGCGGGTCAGCGAGTTAGATGCGACTATTGCTGCGCCAGATTTCTGGGATCAGGGTGAAAAAGCGCAGGATTTACTCAGAGAACGAACTATTCTGCATAAGCTGGTGAACAATTGGGAGCAGGCGGCTCAGACCCTCGAAGATATGCAGGTGTTAGTCGAACTGGGCGCCGAGAGTGAAGACGAAGAGACGCAAACCGAGGTGCAGCAGTTGCTGGTGCAGGTCGAGGGGCAACTGGGTAAGATGGAGTTTGCCCGCATGCTCTCGGGTGAACACGATAGTAACAATGCTATTGTGAGTATAAATGCTGGAGCCGGGGGGACCGAAGCGCAGGATTGGGCCGATATGTTGTTGCGCATGTATCTGCGTTTTTGCACTCTCAAGGGGTTTACTACTAAAATTACCGATTATCAGCCCGGTGATGATGCCGGGGTCAAGGGGGTAACCTTTACCGTCGATGGTGAATACGCCTATGGTTGGTTGCGCCCTGAGATGGGTATCCATCGGCTGGTGCGCATATCTCCTTTTGATGCGGCATCCAAACGGCATACATCATTTTGTTCGGTTTTTGTTTTTCCCGAACTGGATGACAGTATTGAGGTGGAAATTTTGGACAAGGATCTTAAAATTGACACTTTTCGCGCTAGTGGTGCTGGTGGTCAGCATATCAATAAAACTGATTCAGCAATTCGTATCACCCACTTGCCCACCGGTATTGTTGTCGCCTGTCAGGATCAGCGTTCTCAGCATAACAACAAAGCTGAGGCGATGCGCCAGTTGAAGGCGCGGTTATATGAACAGGAATTGAGTAAAAAAGAGGAGGAGGCTAACGCCTTGTCCGGCGATAAAAAAGAGATCGGCTGGGGTAGTCAGATCCGCTCCTACGTGTTGCATCCGTATCGCATGGTCAAGGATCATCGCACAGGATATGAGGTTGGCAATACTGATGCGGTGCTAGATGGGCACATCGAAGATTTTATTGAGGCTTATCTGTTGGGTAAACAGCGCTAACAGGGAAGTTGGAATCTAGACCATGAATCCGTTGCTTGATTTAGCCAGCTTTGTTGGCAGCGGATTATGTACCTATATGAAGGGAATAGTTGAAGATGGAAGAAATTAATGACTTAGTAGCACAGCGCCAAGCTAAAGCAGAGGAGCTGCGTGCTGAAGGGGTGAATCCGTACACCAACGGTTTTGAAGTAACACATCAGAACGCCCAAATACACCAAGCGCATGCTGCTGACAGTGGCGCAGATTTGGAAAACTGCAGTAAGGAATATATTATTGCCGGGCGTATTATGGCGCGGCGTGATTTTGGTAAGGCTGCTTTCATTCAGTTGCAGGATCGCACCGGCAAAATACAGATCTATGTTGCCAAGAACAATATTGGTGATGCCAGTTTTGCAGTGTTCGGCAAGCTTGATGTGGGGGATATTGTTGGCGTTAGCGGTAAGCCGTTTCGCACCAAGACCGATGAGTTGTCGCTGCGGGCGGGAACGCTGCAGTTGTTGACTAAATCGTTGCAACCGTTGCCGGAAAAATGGCACGGGTTGACCGATGTGGAAACTCGCTATCGGCAACGCTATCTTGATCTGATAGTCAATCCAGAAGTCGGAGAAGTGTTTAAAAAGCGCAGCCGGATAATCACCTTGATGCGCGATTTTATGCAGCAGCGTGATTACCTCGAAGTTGAAACGCCGATGATGCAGCAGGTGGCTGGTGGTGCTACGGCAAAGCCATTCGTTACTTATCACAATACCCTGAAAATGGATCTTTACCTACGCATTGCCCCTGAACTGTATTTGAAGCGCCTTATTGTCGGCGGCTTTGAGCGGGTGTTTGAGATCAACAGAAATTTCCGTAACGAGGGCATTTCTATCCAGCACAATCCGGAATTTACCATGATGGAGTTTTATCAGGCTTATGCCACCTATCATGATCTGATGGATTTGACCGAAGAGATGCTGGGCGGTATTGCCGAGCAGGTGTGTGGCAGCAAGGTTATCAGTTATGCCGGGCGTGAAGTTGATTTGACCGCTCCGTGGCAGCGCTTGACGGTGAAAGAGGCCGTGGTCAAATATGGCGATATTTCTATGGAAGATGTGCAAGATCATGGCAAAGCTCTGGCTTATGCACGCCAACTCGGTCTCGCATTCGATGATAATATTGGCTATGGTAAACTGCTCACCGAACTGTTTGATGAGGTTGCCGAACCAAAATTATGGCACCCGACCTTTGTTACTGAATATCCTACCGATATATCGCCTTTATCACGGCGCAATGATGAAAATCCTGAAGTTGTAGATCGCTTTGAACTGTTTGTCGTTGGGCGGGAACTGGCTAATGCTTTTTCCGAACTCAATGATCCAGTTGATCAAAAAGGGCGCTTTATGGACCAGTTGGCCGAAAAAGAGGCCGGTGATGATGAAGCGCATGCTATGGATGAGGATTATGTGCGCGCTCTGGAGTACGGATTGCCACCGACGGCTGGAGAGGGGATCGGCATCGATCGTCTGGTGATGTTGCTCACCGATTCAGCTTCGATACGTGACGTAATCCTGTTTCCCCAGCTGCGCAAGGAAATGCGTTAACGTTTGTCTCATGACTGTCGCCGCTACTTTGTCTGTGCAGTTATCTGCGCAAGTAATTCATTAATTTAGGTGTATTCACTATGGGCTATGAATGGTTTATCAGCTTGCGCTATCTGCGAGCCAAGCGTAAGCAAACCTTCATTTCAGTGATTTCGTTTATTTCCGTTACCGGGGTCACTCTCGGAGTAGCCGCTTTAATTCTGGTGCTGGCGATAATGACCGGTTTTCACGATGGCGTGCGCCAGCAGATACTGGGTAACATTCCCCATATAATTGTACAAAAACACTCTGGAAATATCTCGGCATGGCAGCAGGTGGTTGACCAACTTCAGCAGCAATCTGATCAGATAACCTCGGCGCAACCATTTGTGGTTAAAGAGGCGATGTTGCTGGCAAATGGCAATGTGGCTGCGGTCAATGTTAAAGGGGTGACAGCGTCTAACCGGATATTTGAACAGCAATTTTTAACCAAAACTGACACTGTACAACAGGCGCTGTTCGCGGGCACTGGTCCAGTGCCGGGTATTGTTATTGCCGCAGATTCTGCTGCCAGTTTAGGGGTGAGTTTGGGTGATCGCGTCAATGTTATTCCCCCTGATTTTAATCTTACCCCTTTTGGTTTGGTGCCAAAGATAAAGCCTTTTGAAGTGGTGGCGATAGCGCGGCAACACGGCGGGTTCCTCGATACCTATTATGCTTATATTGATTTGTACCAAGCGCAACATTTTATTGGAGCGCCGAATCAGGTCAGCGGTATAGAGCTTGAGGTTGATGGTTATGATCAAGCAGTAGGTGTTGCCAGCAAACTGCGCCAACACTTTGCTTATCCATATTCCATCCGCTCATGGGAAGATATGTTTGGCTCTTTTCTTGCCGCGTTAAATCTGGAAAAGTTGGGGCTGTTCATTGTCTTGGGCATAATCGTTTTGGTGGCAGCGTTCAATATCGCCACAACTCTGATT